>Ga0228711_1004965_pt1 | contig 20316 bp, 4 predicted proteins | sample MedpolnodulmetaG_2_FD_177996 | JGI IMG/M metagenome (GOLD analysis project Ga0228711, IMG submission 177996) | Root nodule microbial communities from Medicago polymorpha collected in Santa Monica, California, United States - brown nodules | ecosystem: Host-associated > Plants > Roots > Nodule... | reverse complement strand
TGATTTATGTATGTTCACTATTTTCTATGTATTTGATTGTTTAGTTATGAGTAGCTAAACTCTTAGATTGATTAAGCCATGAGATGAATCTTTGTGATCTGTGATGGTGTAATTTGTTAAGAACTCTCTTTAACATCAATGAAAACCTAGTCTTTATTCAGAATTATTTGTGCTTAATGCTTTTCTTATAATTGTTTGTATGACTACTAACCCTAGCTTCTTTCAACCATATAAATTGATCTTAGGAATTGAATGACTACTAACCCTAACTTTTAATCCTGAAATAGTAATTCTGTTTAATTCAACATAGGAATCTAGAGATAGGAAATTGAGAGTTATGACTTATGAATTAACGTTCTCACCATGCTTCCGCAGTTATTCAATCGGTTTAAGAGATTAAAAGGTTACAACTTAGGAAAGGGTTTTGAGTCAAGAGATTGATCAAAACCACTTAGTTAATCCGTCGTAAAGCAAGGTTAATTTCTTTGAGATAGAAGATTCGAAAGGCTTGATCATCTGTTTTAATTCAATTACCAAACCATTTTATTTACTTTGTTTAAGTTTTATGCAACCAAATCCAACTACCTAGGGCAACCTGAATTTAATATATCCTTTATTTTAACGTTTTTGTCAAGTAGAAATTGAAACAGTCCTTGTTGATACGAACTTATAAATTTTATTACTTCGATATATTTTTAGTACACTTGCTAAAAGTCTATCAAGTTTTTGGCGCCGTTGCCGAGGATTGTTGAATCATTTCAACTTGGCAATTTTGTCAATACTAGTTTTTTATGTCAATACTAGTTTTTTAGTATTATTTGTGTTCTTTTTGTAATGTTTTGAGAGTCAAATGCTTGTATACATGATTCAATAGCTCAAGATTCATAAAAGAGAAGTTTTGTACAAATTGGAGAAGAATGCAAGAATTTAGCTATTGGGTCGTGCCACGATGGACCTCAATCGTGGCACGTTTGAAGCGTGGAATTTACCTGAAGATGCTGGAAAAATCGTTGCACGATGGATGTGTAACGTGCCACGATGGTTGAGTAAATTTGCTGCCACGTAGTATTAACATCAATGAAAACCTAGTCTTTATTCATAATTATTTGTGCTTAATGCTTTTCTTGTGATTGTTTGTATGACTACTAACCCTAGCTTCTTTCAACCATATAAATTGATCTTAGGAATTGAATGACTACTAACCCTAGCTTTTAATCCTGAAATAGTAATTCTGTTTAATTCAACATAGAAACCTAGAGATAGGAAATTGAGAGTTGTGACTTATGGATTAACGTTCTCACCATGCTTCCGCAGTTATTCAATCGGTTTAAGAGATTAAAAGGTTATAACTTAGGAAAGGATTTTGAGTCAAGAGATTGATCAAAACCACTTAGTTAATCCGTCGTAAAGCTAGGTTAATTTTTTGAGAGAGAAGAGAGCCAAATTACTCATAGTGAGCAATAGAGGATTTGAAAGGCTTGATCATCTGTTTTAATCCAATTATCTAACCATTTTATTTACTTTGTTTAAGTTTTATGCAACCAAATTCAACTTCCTAGGGCAACCTGAATTTAATACATCCTTTATTTTAACATTTTTGCCGAGTAGAAATTGAAACAGTCCCTGTGTATACGAACTTATAAATTTTATTACTTCGATATATTTTTAGTACACTTGCTAAAAGTCTATCATACACCATGTGTTTGATATAATACTTGTTATGTGTTCAAGCAATGATATTTGAACATAAAAATTTTGACAACTTATGTGACATCCTATAAAAGCAAGTGTTAATTTGGTTAAGAGAGAGAAAGAAAAAATTATTATAAAACTCTCATAAGTTGTTTTTAGTGTGATTTTATAAGTTGTAAAAATTTCAATGTTCAATTATTTAGTTAAAAAAATAATAGTTCCATTATAATCGAGATCCTAACAAATGGCAACAATCTTTTTTTAACTAAATAAACATGGCAACACAAGGCTTCCTTAAAAAAATAGTCATCAATAGTCATATATTTTGTACTTGCAACAAAAAGCCGTACAAAGGTACTAACAAATAAACAAAGTGATATTTATTATTTACTGAGTCAAAAAGTTAGATTTTCTTAAGCAAAAAAATAAAGTAAACTAACTACACATTATAACGCCTCAGAAATCGTTCATCAAACTAACTTCACATACATCACTTCATTTCAACCCTAATTTCTCAGCAACAACAAAACCTCTATAAATAGAAGCCACCATTATCAAAGTCAAAGGTGCACTTTTTCACTCTAACAAATTTGAAAGCTAGCTAGGTTACACAATTTTATTCTTATTTTATAAGATAGTTTACACAAAAATTAATTGTTTGCAATTTTTTTCAATTTCTTTAAATTGTTTTATTTCTGTAACATTTGAATGAGTCAAGGGCCAAATTATCAATTGCAACAACTGGTTAGTCAAAATTCTGTGTATAACCTCAAAATTGAAGAGGTTCAGAGCCAGTTGGGTAATAGAGAGAAATTTCACCATAGTATGAATTCTGTGTATAACCTAAAAAATATGATTTCAACTGAAAGTGAGCAACTTATACAAAACCCTACACCTGATATTAATTCTTCATTTCTATATGGTAACACTAGTGGTAGTGGTAATAATTTGAATGAAACAATGTGTAACAAAACAATCAATGAGGTATGGAGTGAGATTAACCAACAAAAAAATGTAATTGGGTCAATGGATCATAACAATTTGCAACAATCAATTTTAGGAGAAACAACTTTGGATAATTTTCTTACACATGCAAAGGCTATTAATATTGGAAATCAAGAAAATGTTCATGTTATTGGTGATGAAACTCAAGTGCCATTTATTGGAGTTGAACCAAATTTGGCCATGGCTTCACAGCAAGAAGATTGGTTACCATTGCAAATGCAAATGCCAATTCCATTGCAAATGCAAATGCCTTCTATCCGTATCCATCAAGAACATCAAGATCATCATCATCATTGTCATCAAAATCAACCGATAATAGGGTTGTGTCCAGATTTCGGTGTTGCTAATTCGGTTTATGAGAACAAACTTATGGAAATTGGTTATTCAGAAATACCAATCGGGGTAACAACAATGTCATTGTCATCTACATGTTCAGATTCAAAGGGAGTTGATGGTACTAGTGCTGGTGGCGGCGGCGTTGGAAGGAAGCACAAGTACTCAGATGAGATGATGGAAAAAACTATTGAGAGGAAGCAGAAGAGAATGGCGAAGAACCGTGAATCTGCTGCGAGATCAAGGGCAAAGAAACAGGTAACTAAGATTTGTCATTGTGGTCAGGCATAAGCATCAGATTACTCAATGATATTCATTTTATTCTACACATTGTATATTTACCATTCTTTATTTGATACTTTAAGGAACACATAAATAAGTTACAGATGGACAAATTTCGGTTGGAGAAAAAAAATATTGAACTCAAATTGATAAAGGTACACATTTCCATACATTATGTTTAATTTGTTTGTGTTGTATTGATCATGATTTATTCTATATATACTTTATTGTGATGTTCCTAATGCAATATCTCAATTTGTCACATATATTTTGGCCTAAGGTTTGTTGAAAGGAGATTCCTGTTGCCGAGAATCTGATGTAGGTAGTGTATTTATGTAACACATAATTTTTTTTGAATGCATTTATGTACTGAGATGAAACTGTTATTTGAATTTGGATGCATTTAGGTACTTACATGTATGAAAGATATGTGTTTGGGAGTCCGAGTAGCTTCGGGGCGTCAATAGTTTAAACATCCATGATCACTAAGAGACCTTGACACCATATTTTGTACCCCAAACCTCAAGGCATTAGATATATAGTGCATCTCTCTTATATATCTAATGTTTCCTCCTCATAGGTGTGAGTCACCCACATTACTAGCCTGATCCACATTAGGACACACTAGGATCGCGCTCCCTCTCCCCAACTGAGTCGAGCGATGGCTCTAATACCAATTGTACGATAAAATCATATGAAATTAAAACACACTTGTGGAAGTCGCCATGATTACCGTTGCCGAAATCACCATGATGTGAGACTAAGTCTTACTTTGCATGCTCGCATACTCTGGTATTTGAATTTTCAATGGGGCATACCACACACAACCTAACTGTTAGAGTGGTGACAAAGAGAACATAATCTCTATGTTTATAACCTCGTAACATAGTTATCATCCTTCGTGAACCCTAGTGGTTGGGTCTATAGTGAGTTGTACACAAACAAATATTAGATGTACAAAACTTCATTATTATCGATCAAGTTATGAATTAGAACACACTTACTTGTGGAAGTCGTCAGGATTACCCTTGCCGAAATCACTGTGACGTGAGACTAGGTCTTGCTTTGCATGCTCACATACTCTGCTATTTGAATTTTCAATAGGGCATACCGCAAACAAGCTAACCGTTAGAGTGATGACAAAGAGAACATAATCTCTATGTTTATAACCTCATAACTTAGTTATCATCCATCGTGAACCCTAATGGTTGGGTCTATAGTGTGTTGTACTCAAACAAATATTACGTGTACAAAATTCATTATTATTGATAAGTTAAGAAATTAGAACACACTTGTGGAAGTCATCATGATTACCGTTGTCGGAATCCCCGTGATGTGAGACTGGGTCTTACTTTGCATGCTCACATACTTTGGTATTTGAATTTTCAAGGGGAATACCGCAAACAAGTTAACCGTTAGAGTGATGACAAAAGAACATAATCTCTATGTTTATAACCTCATAACTTAGTTATCATCCATCGTGAACCCTAATGGTTGGGTCTATAGTGTGTTGTACTCAAACAAATATTACGTGTACAAAATTCATTATTATTGATAAGTTAAGAAATTAGAACACACTTGTGGAAGTCATCATGATTACCGTTGCCGGAATCCCCGTGATGTGAGACTGGGTCTTACTTTGCATGCTCACATACTTTGGTATTTGAATTTTCAAGGGGAATACGCAAACAAGTTAACCGTTAGAGTGATGACAAAGAGAACATAATCTCTATGTTTATAACCTCATAACCTAATTATCATCCATCGTGAACCCTAATGGTTGGGTCTATAGTGTGTTGTACACAAAGAAATATTAGGTGTACAAAAATTCATTATTATTGATCAAGTTTGGCAGATAAGTATTCCTATGTTTGTTATAAGAGAATAACATTTTGTTCCCAAAAATTGATTCTACCTATGAAATCCGACTTTGTAACTTCTTCTGATCTTATGTTGGGAGGAAAAATTTATTCCCAAAAGTTACTGTGTTGCCCCACTACTACCTACAATTCATACTTTATACCCTTTATTTGCTCTCTCCTAATCACCTCATCGTTTTCTATCTTTTCTCCATTCACTCGCATTTATTTGTTTGTGTTTATTTAACAAATCAATTTTATTAGGTTATTTCTCTAAAAAGATTATTAGGTTAATTAGTATAATCCATTCTATTATCCGTAAACATTTTAGGTTGTTTTGACAAAACTATTTAGGTGACTGCAAGGTTGATGTTTGGTTTTAAAAATTAATTGTGAATAAAACATATGAAATAACAATAAATGGTTAAATAAGTTTTTCGTTCCTATAAAATAACAATAAAGGGTTAAAATGAGATGTCTTCACTCCCACAATTTTTTTGTTTATTTTTGGTTCCTAATGGATATAATTTTGACATTTTTTGAACATAATATGATTATATAAAGGTTGAACATAATAAACAAACATAAAATGGATACAATTTGAACATAAAAGAGTTATAATTTTGACATTTACATGAATATAAAGTGGTCATTAAGGACCAAAAACAAAATAAATGTTTTTGTGAGGATGAAAACATTAAAGTTTAATTTTTTAGGGATTAAAATCAAAATTCACTATATTTATAGGGACGAAAAACTTATTTAAGCCTATAATAAATGTCGTTTTTTTATTAAAAAAAATTGTGGCTCTTTTTTTTTATGGTAAAAAAATTGTGATGGAAAATTTAAACCCACGAATTTATATTTATATTACAATTTGAAGGTTTTTATAATAATAGTTTAGACGTTTTTTTCTTTCTTTTTCTTTTTTTGCTTAAACCTTTATGTGGTTTTAGGAGAAAAGGAAATACGCAATGGAGAGATGAGCAATAACATCCATGATGAACGAACGAGGTCAATGAGTTTAGCCAAATGAAGCTCAGTTTTCATGCTTTCCTTTCTTTTCCATTCCCTCAATTTGGTTTATCACGTATGAGATTGATGGGCTCCAATTAAAGGTTAGCTATTAGCAAATTGGAGTTCAAATTAAAAAGTAAAAAAGATTAAATCTATAATAATAAAAAAAAAAGTGATGAATTGTTGGTTGATTAGATTTATTTTCATCTACATGTATATTGATATTTATGTTAATATTTTTTCTTCTTTATATGCAAATATATCTTCTAATGTGGTTTTTTATGAATATTGCAGAAAGTGGAAGAACAGTTATTTTCAAATCTCACTCCAACATACCAACTACGGCGTGTTAGCTCAGCTAAATTCTAGTTCTCAAGTGAATTTAGAGATCCAATGAAATTTTGTTTTCTCTTGCATCTTAATTTGTTTTAGTTTAGCATGAATAATATATGAGTCAGCCATTGTGTAGGAAAAGAAAGATCATTGTATTACTATTAGGTTTCCCGTCTAACGATATACTCTTTTGGCTTGGACTCTCCTTAAAGACTTAACTCAAAACAGTCGGTGTTTTCATCAAGAATAGGGTTACAGAAGAGGCTTCATATAGGTTGGATTGAGGTACAACATCAAATACTGATTGATGAGTGAAGTCATCAAAGATGTAAGGGCTATCAGCGAATCAGTGCCGATGGAGTGAAGATTGTTGTGTTGTGGTGAGGGAGTATTCCATTTGTTAGAGCATACTTTGCGGGAGCTTTCGGAGATTATCAGGAGCTTATTGTTGGGTTGGTTTTTATCCCAATAGGTGGTTTCTTTCATTGGTGCTTGTTCTTCTGGTGGTAGGCTTTGTTGCCTTTCTTTATTTTTTTGTAAGGGTGGTGGTCTTGTTGCTTGTGTCTTGGTAGGATCCTATCATGAATTGGTTTATTATTTTATATGGTGTTTTTGTCCAAGTCTCTAGCACGTGATCGTGTGAATCCTCCGTAACCCTTCATAGAAGGTGGGTGGAGTCTGCTTGCAGTGATGTTGGGTTGGACCGTTATCAATAAAATTATATTTATCAAAGAAAAAATAGTGAAAGTTGTTGTGAATGTAAGACCTCACGGGTGACAATGTTTCAAGTTTCACATTAAGTGAAAAAGAATGTTCAATTTTCTATTTAAGTTGTGAAGTTCCACCATCTAATGTACTGGAATTTTAGGTTGGATCCTCTTCACATGATTAAGTACCAATACATACTTTTTTTATAAGTATAAATAAAGTTAAAGCCCTTGTGATGTCAACTTTTAGAGAGTGGTAATGTTATGAGTCTTTGATTGAATAAAAGAGAAAGTTCAATGTGGTACCTAAAGGCTTTTCTAGCTAACAGATTGATCTTTTGGTTGAGTTCTCTTCTTAGGCTTAAGTCGTGCCATATATTGGATGCATCTAATTGAATAGTTACTTTATTTACTCATATCAGAAAAGCAGCTCGATTATGGAAAGTGAAGGAAACATATAATCAATAATGTACAATTCCTTTAAAGTATATTAGCATTAGCAAGTCATCTTTATATCTACTCTTTTTAAATATTTATAACTTTAATCACATAAAGTAAGAAACATCTAGGTATTCCAAGAAATTAAAAGTTTGGTGCAATAGTTTTTTATTAGTAAGTAAATGATATTTCTTTTGAATTCATAACTTATTTGTTATTTGTAAATATTTAAATGTCATTTTCACCATCAATAAGTTTTTTTTTTAACAAGTCAAAATGAAATTTATATACCACCAGAGCAGTTCCCTCCTTGCAAGACGTGCAAATGGAGAACTTAGAGAACAACAAGCGCCTTACAAAAATAACAACGAACAAAAAAGAGAACATCTACAAGGTTTAACCCATCAACATCAAAGGATTAATGCATCAATGATGAAAATCGAAAGCTAGATATTGATTATTAGCTTTCAGCCACTAGAACGATGATAATTTAACTCTATCAAGCAAATAAGAAATAGACTTCTCCTTTTGCTTAAAACATCAGTTATATCTTTCTCTCCATATTATGGAAACACGAGCAAGTCTCACATAATGCAATACGTTCCAAACTAAAAGGAAGACTATGATCAATCAAACTTAGAGGATTCACTGAAAGAATACTCGTTTATTGTCGAGGTAATAACCAAAGAGTTCCAAAGAAGTCACTTCTCAAAAATAAGTGATTCACATTTTATGCAGCACCGCATCCCGCAACACAAGCATTCAAATTTTGTATAAGTATTCCATGCTTTACCAGATTAACCTTGGTACGAATCCGGTTATGAAAAAAGCCGCTACGCAAAATTAGACATTGGAAACGATTTGTTCCAAATAATATCTTGTAATTCACGTTGAGTAGGTTCTGCCTCGTTTAACATCTGATAAACCCTGCTAACTGTGTAACCTTTTTCAAGGGTAAGTTGCCACCGCCACCTGTCTTCATCACCAACCTGTAAGTAAATGTTAGATAAAACCTCACTACACTCCTCAAACAACTCCTCATCCCAAGCCAATAAGCAACACCGCCATTTCCAAGCCTCGCCCCCCTAAACTTTAGTCTAGAGCACTCATTTATGCTACTTTAATATTTTGATTCTCCGTCAAATTAAACAACTGCATGTACCTATTACGCAATATTCCCACTCCAAGAACACATCGGTCCAAGAGAACGTTATTTTGCAATCTCCCACCACCCTCGCCAAGTTATCATCAAACCATATACCCTCAGCCACCCCCTCCCCAACGCGCACACCACACAACTTCATACACCAAACTGAACCAAATCACCATCCATCCCTCACATGCCCTACATCTTTATACTGACGCTTTATGCCATAAACTATTTTGATCCACATACAAGCCCCAACATCACTGACCTAACAACACCAAACTTAATTCCCACCCCTTTATTCTCCTTATTCAAACCATGTTATCCTAATTTAAACAATCTGTTTCCCAATTATTCCACTGGATTTTCCTAGTAGTAGACTAGGATAGAAGTCATGCTAGAATTCAAAAGAATCAAACAACCTCCAAAAGAAAATTATGACTTTTCCAATCTGAAAGCCTCTTTTAAACTCTATCAATCAAAGGATGCCAAAATTGTAGTATGCGAGGATCCCTTCCTATTTCTTTGGGTAGAATCCCCTCCTATTTGTAACCTAAGGTACATAAAAGGCAAATCTCCGGTTTTCAATAGTCCTATTAATATTATTGAAAAAATAGAAATAAGTGAAATGGAATAAAGAATAATTAAGAATATAATAAGTAAATACAAATAATTTCATTAAAAATAACAATATTTATTAGTTTCTTATGAATTTGTAAGTAATCAATAAAATGAAAATTTATCAGGGAGTCATAGTTCCCATGAACATAGCTCAGTTTGTCAGGATATTTGCATGTATTTGTCGGGGTTGGGGTTCGAACCCCGAATTTTCTACTTATTCATCTTATGGGGTGAATATCTAATCACTAGACTATTTAACAAAAAAAAATAAAAATTAAGGAGTCATAAACTCTAAAAATATTTCTATGTCTTCAGGCAAGAAAAAAGATGAAAGAAAAGTAGTATACTGCGAGAAGGATCTAGATATTAAAAAAAATTGCACTCTTTAATTTTGTAAAAATTTTCATCGACATTTTTTTTTTTATGAATAAACCATCAACAATTTTAGTTCTTGTAAAATTTTCCAAAATTGAAATTAATTGTAAATGACGTGTAAAATTCCTGGGACTTTTTCTCTTCGTCCCTAGCTATGTTAATTAAAAGTTGATAGATTCATAAAAAAAAAAAGCACGAGGAATCCAATTTGTTACCCAAAAACCAACTCTAATATAGGCTTATTATTGCATCAAGAACCTCTTCCACCGTAGTTAATTTTGAGTTTAAGATTCAGTCATTGTTTGTCTTCCAAATTAACCACACCATTGTGTTCCATATCAACAAAAGCCCTTCTTACCCTTTCCCTTTTCTTCCCAAACCCACAAAAATTTAAAGCAACGTTTGAGCATTATTCAGAAGCACCACCATCTCACTTATCCACTTGAACACTCCATACCAAATTGCACTACTAGCAAGTTCACACTTTATAAAAAGATGTGTTCTGTCTCATTTGCTTCATCGCACCAAACACACCCCGAATCCACTCCACCTACAAACATTTCCCTTTGAGACATATTATTTAGGCTTAATAACAGTTTTCGCCCCCAAACTTTCACGAAGTTGCGATTTTGGCCCCCTAAGAAAAAAACTACAAAACCCCCCATAAGTTTTGCAACTGTAACAGTTTTGGCCCCTCAATGCAAAATAAAAAATAAAAAAATAACACGTGGCACCTCACTTAGGCTGCCACGTTAGCGTAGACCGAGTTAAAATTGGCCTTGGGGGCCAAAACTGCCACATGTGCAAAACTTAGGGGGCGGTTTTATAGTTTTTTTTTCTTAGAGGACCAAAATCACAACTTTGGGAAAGTTAGGGGTTAAAACTGCTATTAAGCCTATTATTTATAGCTGAAATCCGTTCGAGAAGTAGTTGCCAAGAAAATACTATCATCTTGGATGGTGCATAGCTCTTCCATACCAAAGACAAATGATCAAGATGTAGCATAAAGGGAAGGGAAAATAAAACTATTAAGATAGAAATAAATTGAACTCGCAGCCTTTGTATGTGCGCTAATGTTGCTCCTCTTTTGCTCATCTCCAATATGATTCTCAACATCCGGAAAGTCAATCTTCACCACCAAAAAAATCTTCACAACCTAAAAGCAAAAGTGCTCACATTGGCATTTCTTCACGTTCGTTGATTCCAACTCTGGTTCTGGTTCCTAAGCCTGTTTTGGTTCCAAGAAATTATGATTCATCGAATCCTATGTATTACATGCTAAAATTAATGAGACCATATATTGAGAAAATTGTGGATGTTATTGGCGATGGGAATTGTGGGTTTAGGGCTATAGCCGAATCCATGGGTTTGACGGTACCCAATATTAGAACATTATCACAAAGTCTAACCCCCTTTGTCATAAGTGTTCGTCATATCAAATAAAAAGTGTTCCCTCTAACGACGACTCACGAGTCGTTGGAATTGTCACTAAGATTTTTCTAAATTTCTCAAGGCGGAAATAAGAAATTGGTACGCTACACTTTTTTTGACTAGATTGTCTCGAAGACTCGCAATCATTTTCATAAGGTTTGTCTAATGAAGCGAGACACATAAATTCCATAGAAGTTTACCAACAAAGCAAAGTTAGGGGAAGGGCTAAAGTAGCCGTTTGTGATAAGGGATAAGAAATCAAACGTCTTGAATTTAAATCTGGAACAAAAGAGAAAAATTAATCTAACAATTAATTATTAACGTTGTCATTAAACAAAGAAAACCATGTCGATTTGGTGAATGTATATTTATTTCAAGTTTAATCCTTATACAAAGTCAACTAAATTAGTAATTGATCAGTTTTTTTATTTCTATAAATCATTGATTTTTTTTGAAGAAGGTAAACTAGCTCACCTAAATTGGCACCGGAGAGAATCGAACCTAATACCTCGAGGAGAAGCACACTCCCAGATCCCAAGCCAATACTTAATTTTGATATATTAAACGTATTTAGTCTAAATATGTACCATACTATTTTTACTGAATTTTAATATTTGATATTTAATATCAACATAAAAGTCATTTTTTTATTGTATCATGAGCATAACTCAGTTGATAGAGACTTTGCAATGTGCAAGAATCGGGTTCGAACCCATAATTCCTAACTTATTTACCTTAATGGATGAAATTCTAGCCACTAAGTAATTTGACAAAAAAATTGTTTTTTTGCTAAAAAGGAAAAAACTGGGAAAGAAAGGTACACCCATGATTTCTGATATAAAATGGCCATTTTTCATGTCTAATTCAAAAACAAAAAAAAACAAGAAATTGTTGTAAAACATAAAACATCATGCTGATGAAAGATCACAAACTTTGGTACGACGTTAAGATAAGGTTTGATCTCTATAACTTGGAGATCACGGATTCATATGCTTTGAAAGTTGAAACAACTTCTCAACTAGCAGATTTGAAAGGAGAAAAATAAACAAATAATGTATCATGCTCAAGCAAAGACTAAGAGGTAATCAGGAGCTAAACAATGAAGCTAGATAAAATCTTGATGAACTTAGCCTATCAATATATACATATATTCACAATTCTCATAGTCCATGATCTATAATATTATACAGCCCTGCAATCAGGGAAAAGGAACTAAATTGCTCCAAGTAATTTACATATACAGCATCCAGAATGTTATGTCAGCTCAGCTGTATCTCCTTTCAACCTGACAGAAAGAAGCAAACAAGAAACACGGATTGAGCTAATAATTTCGCAGTCAGCCATAGTGAAAACGATAAAATAGATTAGGCTATAATTGAGAGCCTACAGAGAATCGAACTACTCAAATAAATTAGGAAGCTTAGCTGCTGAATTTTTTTAAGCTATTTTCTGATGTTAAATACTTGTAAAACACTAATAAGCTGGCAGCTGAGTTCAAAAGTTTAAATTAATGGTCAGGTACATGTTCAGGTAAAACTCAAGCCAAGGCCAATGCTCTATAAGTTTGAATCCACACCAGTTTTGAACCTTCCAAAGTTGAACCTATATCAGCTCGAATGCATTCTTAAAATATATCAACTCTATTGAGTGAAGTAATTAGGAGAAAAGAAGGTTCAAGTAAAAGAAGAGTATGAAGCAGTAAATGGCTAGGTCCAAAACATACTCCATAACCAATTACCACTGGGAACCCAACTGTCCAAACTTCATTAAATTTGCAATTTTTTTACTAAAGAATAAATTTAATGCTGCACTCTTTCAAAAAAAAAAATAATAATAATAATTTAATGCTGCATGTATATTGGACATTGGAGGACATGAAGCCAAGATGCATGAGTGAATTCTTGTTAACCAACTCTAGAAAAATAACTTTATTGAAAGGGGGCATACAGAGAGCAGAAGTCTGTCACCGATGAAGATCATTTCCTTTTAGCGTCTATGAACATGGCTCGAGTCCAGTGTTCGACATCCTCACTTTGTGATGGTGGGGGAGGAAGAGTGGGATGCTCAACAATATCCCACCCTTCAATTAGGCACTCACTTTTTCGATCAGATGAATCAGTCGGATAAAGAAAACTAGCAGATGAACTTGGCATGTAATTTTCAATTCTCTGCAATCAAAGAGGAAAGCATAAAATACATTTGTGGAACAGGTATTAAACTTAATCCAACATTGAAGCTCAAGAATCATAATGCAAATGATAACACCAATTCTTGGACTAAAAGATAAGATGGGGGTGGGGGATGTATTGTTAGACATGGTCCTTGTTATGTTACTATGCCTTTTAGCAAGAGTTAGTTAATGCTAACGAGTTAACTGTCTATAAATATAACTAGAGGGAGGGAAAGAGGCATTGAGTGAGTAATTAAAATTTGGATGGAGAGTTAAGGTTCTCATAACAACCTGAAGTGTATCATTTACTCAATTGAATAGGGAATTCTTTCTTTTCTTCATCTAGACAAGTTGGTTCCTATCAGGCAGAAAACAAACACAGCCCGCTTCATTTCACTTTATTATATTTAAAGGCATATAAAAGAGTGTTATATTTAAAGGCATATAAAAGAGTGTATAACTACAAAATCTACACGCATATCACTAAAATGGTTTTCAATGTTAACTTAGAACAAACATGAATTCAGTGAATATTGAAACACCGTCTTAAAAATTTACGAAAGGAATTTTGCCCTGAAAGTTTTATACTCCTTTTCAAGCAACTCCAGGAATCCATTCCAAACGATAGTTGCTTGCTAGATTTAATTGGCAAGCGATGAATCAAAGGCACTGAAGCATAAAACATGACCATCACTATCTAAATTTACTTTCAAACTAAAAGCAATGAGAAATTATATACCGTTGTGGGTACAGAATGTGTACTTTCCAGCAAAGTAGTTGACGAAATAGCAGAGTTCATATTCCATACAGATTTGTTCAATTGTTGAACTTGTTTGCATGTCCTGAATGAAATAAATAAAAATTATTCAGGTACAATGCTGTCTGAATTCTATATAAGGAGAGGGGGGTGTGCACCAAACTTTGTGGGGAAAATTAAATTGCTAGAGTAAACAAAAACCAAAGCCTTAAAAAATTACAAACATCCAGTTTGTTTTATCTTTAGAGGTTTCAAATGGGGTTCTAGTGAAACCACGAAAAACCTCCATTAGTAAAAACTGCATTGAGAAATGCTTTTTCCTTTTTCTTCCAACTGGAACTAAATTTACAAGCTATAGATCTCTACCACATGCTCCCCAAGACCCCAACACAATAATAGTTCTTTAGAAATTCCAAAGATATGAAAACCTGGCTATCCTGACAGCCAGTTTCAGTAGTAAAAGCATATATGTAATAAGTTGGAGGAGAAACAGATTAGCTATCGGGTGCCCTCAAAAGGAAAAGATAACATAACTAAGGGAAAAATCTGAAACATCAGTTAACTTCATAAATTCATAACTAAAGGAAAAATCTGAAACATTAGATAACTTCATAAATTCATTAATGTCCCAGAGCACAATAAATATGATAATACCTAGAGCGAGCCATTTTCAAAGAGAAAACAGATCGAACTTCCTTGGATGATGAGAGAGTAGCCAATAACTTCGCAAATGCTTCAAACGTAGATGCCTCAGAAGGGATATCAAAACATAGGGAGTTGTAACAGTATGCAGTAATGCATGCTACACTTTTCTTTAAAAGTGAAATTCCTTTCTGCAGATCTTTGTGTGTTTGAACAGAATGTGAAGAAGCTAAAGAATAGTTAAAGCTACTACTCCCAGATGAATCGAGACGAGGCCTCCTGTCAGATTCCATTGAAGCAACACCAAAATTGCTTGAACTTTTTTCAGACCATGAGTTTTCCCCACTAGTCGAGCAATAAGTTTGGCGAGGTATAAAAAGAGGATATTCGTTGCTGAAAAAGAGAGAATATTTTTAGTTAAAGAAGTCTTTGTTAAAGATAAACCATGTCAAATGCAATTTTAGCTAAAATACCTCCTCGAGGAAGGCCGTGCATCCCAATAAGAATCTCGTTGCCATATTCGAGAGCAAGAACCCTGAGGTAAAGTTAAAAGAATTCATCATGACAAAATTAAGTTCATTGTGGCAGAAAATGACAAAAAGGTGTCTTTAAGACCACATTATTAAATTTGCCATCATCAATAAATACTAATCGGTAAAATCAGAATATCAATTGTAGTAGGGGATAAGGAACATCAATCACATTTCACATGCATCAAACCCAGTGTTATTTAATAGGCTTAAGCATGTTCAGTCTCTGAAATTACGACTATTTGAATTCTTTTCATTTTTATTTTTTAATCCCCCAACTATTACCATTTAATGTTTCTAGTCGATCAAAGCATGATTTTTAGTCTAAAATGAGAACTAAAAACACACCATTTTTGTATATATGTGCACCAAGTGAATAAAATACAAATAGGGTCATATTTCTCAACTGAAAAACATATCCTCATTAAAAATGCATATTATATGCAGGGGCTGGGGTTCAACCCCCGGACACTTCTCCACATTAAAAATGTGAGTTCCAGCCACTAGGCTACCTGACCAAAAAAAAAAAAACATATCCTCATGAATTATAAACAATTTTAAACCTATTATGTATTAGGGAAAAGGTAAAAGCTAATTTAATAATATATTATAACCGAAGATAAGGAAACATTCTAAAACTCTTTTGAACTCCTATCAATATTCAGAAAGGTGAAATCTTAAAAAACCAATAATCATCAAAATCAGCATAAAAACAAGCACCAAATAGACACAAGTTTGGAACATGATCTATAACTTATTTCGAAAAAAGAAAGGAATACTTGTGGATAGCACCCTATGCACCATCCCGTAATACAATATCAATCTCAACCAAGTTAAAAATGCATTGATTGTAAGCCACATTGACACTACAAGGAACAAATGATAATGGTAAACATAGCCATGCTGAACCAGAACATATCAAAAGTGATCTTAGTAACCCGTTCATTGGACACCAATACAATGCTTACCGCAAAACCTGAGTTATGAAGTGCTGGGGCAGCCAAGTTGTGAGCAATAAGATTTAGAAGTTGCACCATGTATCTGTTTTCCAAATTACAAACATGATTATAACTGGTTACTATGTAACAAGAATATTCAAGTTAAGGTTAATTTGTGTAACAATGTCAATAAGGAGTCTAGACTACTACTGGAAGAAATAACTGAAATAGGACAAGATATGTGTATTCAACAACATAAAATTAAAATTTTAATTATAAAACAAAGAGTCTGATGCCAATATCGAAATTCAATTGTAAAAATGAATTGTGCAGCAACATATCAAGGAAAAATAAAACTCACCCTAAAGATGCAGAAAGCTCTTCTGAAGGAACAGAATGGGGATCAAGTGCTCTTGGTAAGCGTGCGTTGCAAATTTGATCATATTGGCCACTACAATCATCCCCTTTCTCTCCCTCTATAACTACCTGACGCCAAATGGACAATAGTACTTGAGCACGCTTGAACTAACAGATGCTAAAAATAACAGTAACAGTATAACACTATGTTTGATTATAATCTTATAGTCTGATAGAAATTATTGTGAAACACTAATTGTGACCTAAACTATATGAATGAAGGAAACAGTTTCTCTTCGCTCATGTCTCTCCTATAGAGAACCTTATTTTTCTTAAATTTTGAGTACAGAGAACAAATTTTTTAGCTACTTTCTTTCCACAGTCAACACAAACCACAACAACCCTCGCCATGTTTGTAAAGCATGTCATCCCTACAATATCATCAGCCTTCTTAGGGAGGTACCCTAAAACCCTTGAAATGTGAAACACACTTCAACAAAGTGTAATCCAAATAGTTTTTACCAACTTTTAGGTTGTCAGTGTGTAGGGCTGAGCAGAACTTGATGATCCACCCGGAACCCGAGGAATCCGAGTCAAGGTTGGGTGTTGCAGGCGATCCCACATAGTGGAGAAAAAATTAGGTTGTTGATCTCTTTTGGGGAAAAAATGAAAGTTCATAGGTATAAAAAGAGAAGACAGGAAAATCGAAGCATGAAAACTTGGAGCTTATGGTTGCAGACTGCAGTAAAGGTTTTAAGTCCCAGTACATTCTATTCATTGAGGGAGAAAGCAGCACAATATCCAGACTCCAGAACATTTTGAAAAGAAGTTCAACTTCATAAGTCATATATTCATTGACATGAACCAACAAAATATTGTTCAGAACAAATTTACTTTACCCGGCGTTGTGGAAACAACTTGCATATCTGTTTTATGACCACAGACTGTTTATGAAGACGCTCAGAGGTAATCGCCACCTGCAATATAAAAGTATGAGCATAATTTTGAAGTTCTTCAAAAACAAATGATATTCCACATATGATTAAGAAAAAGAGCACCAAAGGAACATGCATTTTGAACTGTTATGGAATCAAACATTGAGGAAATGCACATTGTACTCGAAAATAATACACAGAAATTAACAATTGCTGAAAGTAAAATAAAGAAATAGTGCTCACATGCCCTAAGCTCTGGGTGCATATAAGATTAGGGTAGAACTTCTCCAGTTGTTCCACTCGATTCTTTTCTAACTGCAAAGAGTACAATAATAAATCATCCAACATCTTCACATATATTTCGCATCAAACTTAACAAGTGATTGCCATGACCACATCAATAGCATTAGCAAATAAAGATCAATAGAAGTAACAAAATACCATAGAAAGGGCAGATTCAAGCACTCCGTATTTAAGTTTCAGATCAGCAGACATAGCCTGTATCTTAGCTCTTCCTGTAAGGTTACTGATTATGCTTGGTTCAAAGAGTGAAATTTACATCTCAACTCAAGAATTCCATTCCGGTAAACAAATTTCCTAACCTTGAGTAACTTGTTCTTTACTATGGCGGAGCTTCTCCCTTGACCTTGCAAGCTTTTCATGTCGAAGTACTCTCCAATTTGTTTGATCATCTCCCTTTCCCTTATTAATATTATACAAAAACTTTATTACTTGACCGGAATATCAGTATTGCAGGGTGTCATGCAACAATATAATGTTGTTTCCCTTGCTATATAAAATTGGAAATTTCGAAAGCAGCTAGAAGTCAATAACTTTGAAAAAAAATATATAAAAATTGGCACCAAGTCTAAGATATAGGAAAAGGTACTAACAGAAACACACAGAGACAAACACTAAACATGAGTTGTCTGTAAGCATGTCCAACCTAATCTCGACCGTTGGAATGATTCAACGGCTGAGAACCTTAATCACTAAGTCGTCAGAGTAGGATAGATTAAATCCATGGGCATTGACCGATATTGAGCTAGACCAAGCTACATCATTGCAGAGGATCTAAGATGTCTAACCCACTTGAAACAACTATGAGATAAGATGGGTATTAGATTACCGGGTAGATTTTGAAATTAAAAAAAAAAAAACGTCATTAAATTTTAGTTATATTTTGATTGCTCGAAGTATTAGATACACTAATATTCAAAACCTAAAGTTGGGACGTAGTAAAAAATTGATACTTCTGTTTAATCAGTTTTTTCTTTGCATTTTATTACATTTACCCATACCCAGTAGTTCACAATAGTTGGCATCAATTAATGCGTGTATCAATACCTCTGTAGCACCACCGACACTTCGGATCAAAGATGTGTCAGGTGTCTAATTGACACATGTGATTACATTCAACTATGTCATTTTCTTAAATTACTACAGATATCAACGTGTTCGTGTCATATGTCTAGTGTCTTTGTCGGTGCTTCATAGATCAATACAGCTAGTCTTAACTCTTAATTAACATTCTAAACAAAAAAATTGAAAATGATCAAATTAATTTCCAAAACTTAATTAAATTAAAAACAAAAGGTTTATAGAATCATCACAACTAGAATTCAAACCTTACGAACAAGAACTTCACTCAATTTCGAGTACAACGAATCTCGCCGCTCTTTCAATGATTTCAACGAACTGTTATACTCATTTAACCTACAAAAACAAAAAATTCATCAAAATCAAATCAAATAAGCACAATTTAAACGAATTCAAAAACCTAAATTAGAAATTAAAATATGAATCAATAAATTAATTAATTATTAAGTGAATTATATACCTATAGTTAACACAAACAGAACAAATAGAAGGTTGATTCAAATTCTCGCAAATGGCACAATTGGTTGTTTTTCTCGCCATATCGAGCTTCTCGTGGATATATATTTCAATCTCGCGAGTTATTGATGATATCGTGTTTAGTGGGGCCCACTAACGGTGTTGAAATGAAACGGAGTTATTGTGACGGTGAAGAACGGTGGAGAGTGAGAAGAGAGGAAGGAAGAAGAAGAAGAAGATTGTTGAAGGAGGCAAATGGTTCACGGTAACGCTCGTGTGTTACGCTTCGTTTGCGTTACTACGCAATTTTATATTTTCAAAAAATAAAATTGCCTAAAAGTAAAAAGAAACATCACAATAAAATAAAATAAAATAAAATTAATTACAAGTTTTGTGTCAATTTCATATGATGTTCTCAATGATAATAATTAATTTTATTTATCGAAACAAAATTTTATTTTTCTGAATTTTTATTACTCGTAAGTATTGATTAATTTTTACTTTAATATATTCAAAATTTAGTATGATTCTTGTAAACAATGAAATAGCATTTTTTTTTATAAAGTGATATTTTTTAAAGAGGCAGAATCCGTTGAACCCAGGTGTAAGTCTTACACCAAATTCAGACCATTAGATTAAGTTGATATAATGGCTAACAATCGTCCAAAATGAAATTCCGTAAGACAAACACGTTATATCTTTTTTTCCTTTTCCAGTGGGATGAATCTACGTCAGTTTTGAAACATCGGGAAACAAGCATATGATTGTCAAAACCAATCCAACCTCTACTTTTTTTTTTATAAGGCAAGAGTCCAAAGACATAAAAAAAGGAATAGAAGACATAGTTGGAATGTCTTGCATATTACAGTCTATGTCAGGTGCTCATATATATATATATATACATATATATA
>Ga0228711_1004963_pt1 | contig 20319 bp, 17 predicted proteins | sample MedpolnodulmetaG_2_FD_177996 | JGI IMG/M metagenome (GOLD analysis project Ga0228711, IMG submission 177996) | Root nodule microbial communities from Medicago polymorpha collected in Santa Monica, California, United States - brown nodules | ecosystem: Host-associated > Plants > Roots > Nodule... | reverse complement strand
ATAATATAAAGCCACTTAATAAAATATAATACACCACAACACGTCATAAATCAACGTAAATCACATAAGTCATATAAAAGACTCTAAACTCAACCAAAAATAATTAAATAATAAATAGGGCGTTACAGGTAGGATCAAAAATCATTGTTTACACAGATCACTCGGCAATAAAATATATGTTAAACAAAAAAGATGCCAAACTGAGGTTGATCCGATGGATTTTCCTCCTCCAAGAATTTGACCTTGAAATAAAAGATAAAAAGGGTAATGAAAATGTTGTAGCTGATCACTTGTCCCGTCTTAGGAAAACCAATGAGGATGAGTTACACTTAGATGATTCCTTCCCGGATGATCAACTATTCTTATTGGCACAAACTAACGCACCTTGGTATGCAGATTTCATTAATTTTCTTGCAGCAGGAGTACTACCCCCTGATTTGAGCTACCAGCAAAAGAAGAAGTTCTTCCATGATCTCAAGCACTACTATTGGGATGAGCCTTACCTCTTCAAAAGGGGCTCAGATGGAATTTTCAGAAGATGCATTCCTGAAAACGAGGTAAGTAACATTCTAAACCATTGTCACTCTTCTTCCTATGGTGGCCACGCCAGCACTCAAAAGACTTCTTTCAAAATTCTTTAATCTGATTTTTGGTGGCCATCACTTTTTAAAGATGTGCATCTCTTTATTTCTAAATGTGACCAAAGTCAATGCACCGGTAATATTACTAAAAGAAATGAAATGCCTTTGAACAACATCCTTGAAGTAGAAATTTTTTATGTATGGGGTGTTGATTTCTTGGGACAATTCCCTTCTTCTTTTGGAAATCAATACATATTGGTGCTGGTTGACTATGTGTCCAAATGGGTTGAGACCATTGCCTCTCCTACCAATGATGCACAAGTAGTTATGAAATTGTTTAAGAAAATTATTTTCCCAAGGTTTGGAGTGCCAAGGGTTGTGATAAGTGATGGAGGATCTCACTTCATTTCTAAACATTTTGAAAAACTTTTACAAAGGTTTAGAGTGAGACACAAAATTGCAACACCCTATCACCCACAAACTAGTGGACAAGTTGAGGTCTCAAATAGACAAATCAAAGCTATTCTTAAAAAAACTGTTTCGAAATCTAGAAAAGATTGGTCAAGTAAGCTTGATGATGCTCTTTGGGCTTATCGGACGGCATATAAGACTCCCATTGGAATGACTCCTTTTAAACTAATTTATGGGAAGTCTTGTCACCTTCTGGTTCACCTTGAGCACGAGGCTTATTGGGCAATCAGGAACCTCAACTTGGACCCAAATTTAGCTGGTGAAAAAAGAAAACTTCAATTAAGTGAGTTAGAAGAACTTAGGATAGATGCCTATGACATTGTCCACATTTACAAAGAAAGAACTAAAAATGGCATGACAAGCATATCCTCAAAAAGGACTTCAAGAGCGGTGATCTTGTGCTTCTCTTTAACTCTAGGTTGAAGCTTTTTCCAGGTAAGCTAAGGTCGAGGTGGTCCGATCCATTTCAAGTTCGCAAGGTCTACCCTTATGGGGCAATCGAAATTTTTTCTGAAAAAACTGGACCAGTCAAAGTTAATGGCCAAAGGCTAAAGGTTTACAATGCAGGTGAAGTTGTTGAAGAAAGGGTCATCTTGGCCCTCAAAGAGCCTCCTTGAGGAACTATTTCCTCCTTTTTGTCAAGCTAATGACTTTAAATGAGCGCTTCATGGGAGGCAACCCACGGATTTAATCGCTTTATTTTTGTTTGTTTTGTGTTGTTTTTATTTATTTTGTAGGTTTTTGTCCGAACATGATGCGAAAAAGGAGAAAAATTTTGACCCCCTTGACCAGAAGTGATGGCACGGCCCGTGCTTGTAGAGGCACGGCCGTGCCACTGCCCAACCACCAAAAAACAAGAAATTACAGAGAGGGAGGCACGGCCCGTGCTTGTAGAGCCACAGCTGTGCCAGCATGTCAGGCTTCTAGGGTTCATTTTTTTCTTCTAATTCATCAAATTGTGAGCTTTTTGCATCCCTTTTCTCTCATTTCTTGATATTTCTCTTCTTCATTTTCAAATCATTGAGGACAATGCTTCTCCTAAGTATGGGGGAGCCAATAAAGTGTCTTGTCTTTATTTTTGTTAAGTGTCATAGTGTTTCCAAACTCCCTTGGATTTTCAATTTTTGTTTTGTTTTGTTGCGAAGGGCATGTTAAGCGGCTTGTTTTTCTTGAAAATTATGACATAATTTTTTTTGTCTCTTTCCAAATGGTTGTTTCTTGTACATGAAAGTGATTTCTTGTGTTTTAAGTGTTCTTGCTATACCCACATCATGTTTTATTGTGAAAATTCGCCAATGAGAAAAGCACAAAGTTGTAGTCCTTGAGTAAGTGTATGAGTAGGTATTTTAAGGAGCACGTTCTAACTTTAATGGTAAATTAAACCTTAAAAGTCTTCAGAGTAAAAGTAGTATAAGTTTGTGTGGGGAATAATTAGATAAATCAAAAGTAGGGCGGAGCAAAAATATCTATAAGGGAACATCATTAACTCTAGGGGGCAGGAGCTGCCCTACCTGACTTCCTACGTGAAGGTGGTGTTTCTCTAATAACTAAAAGTAGCTTCCATAAATCCTTCTAAAAGGAGGATAGAATCAAATGCATAATTAGGGGGCATCATTAACTCTTGGGGGCAGGAGCTGCCCTACCTGACTTCCTACGTGAAGGTGGTGTCTTTTAACTTATAATTTTGCAGGACTACTTAGGGGGCATCATTGACTCTAGGGGGCAGGAGCTGCCCTACCTGACTTCCTACATGAAGGTGGTATCCCATAAGCAATCTGCAGTCCCCCGAGACATTTAAATTGTCAAAAAAATCTAAATAATTCTCATCTCTCTTATATGAAATGAAGAAAGGAATTTTCTCGGTTGATTTAGTGTTAAGGTTAGAACATGTTTCCTCATAATATCTCTTATACAGGAAGGACTCTACTCTTTCTTAAATGTCATTCTCATAATCATTTTTCCACTCTAAATGATCTGGTCTGCATTCTTCTTTCAAAAATCACATCCTTGCTAATGATTATTTTCTTTGAAACTAGATCATATAGTTCGTAGGCCTTTGATTCGTCACTTACTCCCAGCAAAACACATTTCTTGCTCTTATCATCTAACTTGCTTCTTTTCTGGTCTGGAATATGTGCATGAGCCACACATCCAAAAACTCGAAAGTAATTAATTGTTGGCTTCACACCACTCCATGACTCTTCTAGAGTTTTGTTTTGCACGGCCAATGTAGGACATCTATTGAGAATATGCACACTCCATTTTACAGCTTCAGGCTAAAAAAATTTAGGAACCTTCTCCTCAACCAGCATAGACCGCACCATGTTCATTATCATCCTATTTTTTCTCTCAGCAACTCCACTTTGCTGAGGAGTATAAGTTGCAGTCAATTGTCTGCTTATGCCTTGAACTTTGAAAAATTCTTTAAACTCATTTGAGGTAAATCCACCACCTTTATATGTCCTTAAGAAGGTGATATATGCACCTGACTCCTTTTCAACACAAGCTTTAAAAATTCTGAACAATTCAAAAGCCTCTGGTTTTTCATGTAAGAAGTAAATCCATGTCTTACGAGTAAAATCATCTATAAAACTGAGGAAGTACCTTTTGTTGCTATGTGATTCTGTTTAATGGGTCCACATATATATGCGTGCACAAGTTGAAGCTTATTTGATGCTCTCCATAAAGCTCCTTTTAGACATACAGTCTTTATGTTGCTTGCCGATCAAACACTCTGTACATAGCTTCTTTGGAATTTGGATCAAAGGAATCCCATTTACCATTTTCTTTTAAAAGAGTCTCCTTAATCCTTGACAGCTTAAATGATCAAACCGACAATGCCAAAGATAAGATTCGTTTTCTGATACATTTGAAAGCGTGTAGACTCATTTGATATCATGGAAGCCACCAAACAGAACATTTTATTTCCACTCATGATTGTCTCCATAATTAATCCTTTTGTTGGATGATATATCATACATTTCCCATGTTGAATCAAAATAGATAAGCCTTTATCTTGTAGTTGTCATATGCTCAATAAATTGTTATTTAACTCATGAATGTAGTAAACGTTAGAAATTACCTGAGTAGCACCATTCACTTGCATACAAACACAACATTTTCCCATAACATTCATTTTATTGTCTTTTCCAAGTTTTACAGTATGTCTGAAGCCTTCATCGAAATTTGAGAACCACTCCTTGTTTCCACTCATATGATTGCTGCAACCAGAGTCAAGAAACCACACTTCTTCTTTCTCCCCATGTTTCTTTTCAACATAGGACAACAATAATACCTTTTCTTCTTCTTTCTCTTCAAATTCAGCATAGTTAACCTTTTGCTCCTAATCAGGACACTCATATTGATAGTGTCCTAACCAATGACACCAAAAATACTCTATAACAGCTTTGTTGTAGGGTTGTCGCCCCTTTCCTCATCCCCAGCCTCCTCTAAACACGCCTCTACCTCTTCCTCTTCCAGTTTTGAGATATCATATGAACTTGCTCTTCTTCTCCATTGCTTTTCATCCTTTGTTTATGAACAAGAAGACTACTTTGCAACTCATCAATAGTCATAGTGTCCAAGTTGTTGGATTCTTCAATTGAGCATGCCACATAATCAAATTTTGAGACCATTGATCTCAAAATCTTCTCAGTGATGATTGTTTGACTCATAATTTCACCATGAACTTTCATTTTGTTAGCAATGATTAGAGTGCGGGAGAAATAAGCATTAACTCTTTCTTCTTCTTTCATATGAAGAATCTCAAAATCCCTCCGTAAAGCTTGTAGTTGTGCCCTTTTGACTCGGTTTGAACCCTAAAATTTTTGCTTCATTGAATCCCATATATTTTTGGACGTGTCCTTGCTAAGGATTGTTTCAAGCACATCACGAGAAATTGCTTGAAAAGGTAATTTTTCGCCTTCAAGTCCATCAACTTCTGCTCTTTAATCAATTTACGTTGCGCCTCAGTTTTCTCTACTCCTGCTTCCACAACCAAAATCTCATTTTCAATGAGATCTCAATATTCTTTCGAACGAAGAAAATTTTCCATCAACATTGCCCAATGATCATAATGACCATCAAACTTAGGTATAATAGAATGTACGAAATTACTACTATCATTTTCCGTCATTCTTCCAAACTCCTTTTACTTGAAATAAAATTGCAATTTCTTTCTTGATACACTCTTATTTCTCTCACCCCAATTGTTTCCATCACACTCACTCACTCACTGTGGATCAAGTTCCAATAATGGAGCTCTGATACCAATTGTTAATACCAATAACTACCATACTGGTTTTATGAGAGAATGTCTTGTTTTATTGAGAACAAGAGTTTGGCTTTATATAGCCTTACACATGATTCAAAAATGGAAAGCGTGAAAATAGATGCAACCACATTACAAGCCTTATAATGTGTAGACTATGTCCCAAGAGAAAAACTAAGTAATACTTCCTAATAATAGAAATAAATTAAACATAACAATCATTTAACAGTCACTTCTTCAACAACGACTCTCTCTCATTCTCTCCTATATAATGATCTGAGCGGTTGAAGAAAATTAACAAGACTTCTATCATTTTACAAGTGCCTTTACCCTGTCAAGTTATATAGCGCACACACGCTTAGAGAAATTCTTACAAGCTTTCAATCTTAGAATTTCTTTAAGTATTATGAAGTCACTTGCACTTTAGCTTTCTTACACATCTGATTGTATATCAAGTGTAAACATAATCTTATTTATTTGCTAAACTCTGATTGTAGAAGTCTCTTACTTGTGTGTTTGAACAATGTAAGTCTCTTACTTGTGTGTTTGAGCAAACTGTAATATAGTGAGATTGTAGTGAACAATCCCTCAAAAGTGCCACAGGATTAAACTAACCTCAGTTTGTGAGGGGAACCAAGATAATTACTTGTGTTGACTCTCTCTCAGTGTTTAATCTGATTTCATTGTATAAATCTGTTTAAGACTCTGATCAGAATTCTGCTTTTAATCAAACTTTAAACTATTTTTATATACACACTTAAAAAAAATGCATAAAAGTGATTCCAAATCAAAAATGACTCAAAACTGTTTTCACACCACAAATATTTTAAGTGTAATTATTAAAATTCTGATATGATCAAAACTTTTATCAACGAGATCAACTTATGGGTCTGTCTTTCATATTCTCGTTTTATTGTTTCCATATGTCGTACAATTATTTTCCTTTCTTCGTTCGGACCACTTCCACTTCATTAATTAAACTTTTATTTTTTATCACTCAAACTCCCCTTTTTATTATATTATAAATAAAAAGCTTCACTCTTTTTTCTTTAACAAATTAACACATCAAATTATTAATCCTAGTATCCTACTTTAGCACATCAAATCTTGTTTTCTTTGTTTCAGTACTGTGTTGTGTCTCAAATCCAAATATATGGTCCACGATGTCAGGTTCCAAATTGGTGAATTATGTTATCTTGTGTTCATTTCTGGCTTTGAATTGCTTTCTTCAAGAGTTAGGATCCAACGCTCAACTCATACCACAAGATGAAGGTACACTTAATTTCACGCTTTCTTTTTTTGTTATAATAATGATCAATGCTTTGTTTAATTCATTGTTAACACTTTCAAACCGTTCGTTCCCACTTCTACCCTATAGACCATAGCAATTAAGAAATCTAACATTGAAATAATATTGATATAATCTTATACAATATTTTCCTGGAAAATATTATTAGTACAGAATGTTTTGCTTCATAGTCTCTTGCTTTCTTTGGATTTACAGTAGTTAAGGGTGTGAATCTGTTTCCATTTCTACAATTTAGTTTATGAACTTTCAATATTTTTTATTTTTTTACGAGATTTTCAATACTTTTTGGCCAACTTGTTTTTTACTATTTTCTTTCTGTACATTTAAGTTTTGGCTTTTAGTTGCCAAGGACTCTCTCATTTCATTTCCATTTATGAACCCAACAGAACTTTGTTTTTAAAAAAATCAAGAAAGGAAAACTTTTATCCACACTTGTAATACTAGTGATACTTTATGGTGTGGGGTAAGAATGTCAAGTAAAATTGTCCAACAATAATATGACACGTAACAATCTCATTTTAAAATAAAATAAAAAAACAAAGAAAAATTGCAAAAGATAGAGAAAAGAAAATCAAAAAGTCGCGTATCATATTATGGTTGAACAATGTCATATAACATTTTTGTCGCAGTGTTACACAAGGGAAATCCGGCATTTAGCATGAGAAAGTGATAAACTTCCCCACCATGGTCAACTTAGTTTTAACCACTAGAGCTCTGATAAAAAGAAAGTGAACCAGACCCTGGCTGTGTTTTTATTTTCTGAAATCATTTTACTTTGGGACTTCTCATTATTGATTCAATTGTCACTTTGAAGTATGTTTGTGATAAAAAAATAAAATAAAGATCAAGTTGGTAATCCAGTAAAATGACTTATGATAAGCTTATTATTGTCTGTTGCCGTCATCCCATGTGAGATGGTCTCCAAGCATAAATAGTAGATTTTTGAAAAATAGGAAAAATATTAACAAGTGTTTTTAAGGTATTCTTTAACAACCTTTAAATAGTAGATTTTTGAAAAATTGATACATTCAATACATTTGAAATTGAACTTTTTACCTTTTTCTATAAACATTTTTCTTAATTAGAAATCCTTAAAGAGTATCATTTGAACACTCGTTAGCAATATCCATAAAAATAATCGGTCACATCAAGGCATGAACAGTTGATATGTTATCATAATTAATTTTGTAGAAAATTGGACCATTTAGTTATAATCAAGATTGAATTGAATCGTTAACAAGATAAACTAGTGTATAATTATTGAAAGTTGAAAATAATGTTTCATAAATGATGGCTAATTGGGAGAATTTTCTTTATTAATTAACGCTTACAAGTCAAATTTCGAGAGGCTGGAGAGTGCATGGCAATGTCAAATCTGCCGTGACCATTTATCAATTCTTTATGGGATTCTCTGTTGAAATAAAGATGGTACTCTTAGGTGGCAAAATTGAAAAAGTAGATTCATTTATATTTATTGACAAAAACAACTTGGAAACGGACACTTCAACTAACCTGGTTGAATTGAAGCTACTTTGAGGTCTTCTTCACTCCGCAGAAAAACTCAATCTTACGAGGTTAATAATTATTAGATTCAAGTGAAATGATATTTGTACAACCATTTTATTATAATTTTTTGATAATTTTCTCTCTCATACTCACGTTATATTCTTATTCTCCCTTTTTCTTTTTTCTCTCTCTATTATTTTTATTTTGGATCAATGAAAAGAGAGAAAATGAAAGTTGTCATCAAAGTTGTCCTAAATAGTTGTACATATATCACTACTCTAGATTTAAATCCGATCTTAAATTTAGTTGAACCTAATAAAGTTCGCATCCAATAAAAACAAGACAATACCATGATAAAACCGGATTAATCTCATGATAAATCATCAATACATAACTTTTTTTTAAAAAAGAATTAATCAACAAACATTTCTAATCATATGACAATTTCAATATTAATTTCATTAGCAAAATTGAATCTTAAATTCACAATTTCAATAGCAAAATTGGATCTTACTATCACATAGAGAAGATAACTAAACGCGTGCTAAGTATAGTATGAAATGATTTTTATAAAAAGGCTTGTTGTCCTATGCATTATTGTATTTGTTAAGCTAACTAAAAATGATACCAAAAAAAAAATTAAGGAAAAATTATAATTTTTATTCAAAACAACTATTATTTATTATAAAATTGTATATTTAATATAAAAGTGTACAAGTTCTAAAATAAAGTTATTAAAAAATTACTATTTTTTATTTCTTATAGTATTCAAAAAAATTCCATTATAGAAAAGCCCTTAATTTTTTTTTTTATATTTACAATAATATTAATATTAAATTTCAACGAAGAATATCATGGACCACACCTTCCTTAAAAAAAATATTATGGACCACACCTTTTACTCTATCTATTTTCCTCTCCTTTTCATCACATTTTTTTTTTGGGTACATTCATCACGTTTTTTTATCTCCGTCTTCTTTTATTTTGCCCACCACCAATGACTTTGACCGACCGAAAGTAAATAGATGGATAGCAACATAAAGAAATGGACAGAATAGATTAGATTAGAGAGAATGGAAATGGAGTGTAAAGTTAAAATTAGAATTCAATAACCATATATCGACTTTCCTTCAACAAAAAAAATAACCATGTATCGACTGTTACAAAAATAGTTGTTGCTAGAGTAAGAAAGTTATACTTGTACGATCAGTTATATTTTATGATTATGTTGTGTCATATATATTTTTATTCAAAAAATTACTATAGTAAACGTATGATATAAATGCACATATTTTTGGAATGTGACATTAATTGTATATTTATACATCAAAACTATAGTAATAAACATTGCTATTTATTTTATGAAATGTAGAGATGTTGGAATGTGTCTATTTTTAGATGTTATTTTGAGTGTTGATAAAGTTGGTGCTTGAGCCGGCTTAATTGTTTGCTTGATCAATTATATTCTAAGTTTCGGGTGATAGCAACATTCTCATTAAACAATGTCTCTAGGACACTTGCTATCAAGACATATGTATATTTTTTATTTTTTATGGTATAGTAGCCTAGTGTTAGAGCTCACAAAATTAAATGTGGAGAAGTCGGGTGTCCGGGGTTCAAACCCCTGCCAATTGAGTTAAACTCACGAGGACAGACATATGTATTTTTAAGAAATAAATTTTTGGTGCCCTTAGAAATATGGTGCCCTGGGCTAGGGCCCCCTCGGCACATTCTTTAATCGATTTAAGCAAAATTTTGTAGAATTCACAGATGAAATGCATGTAGTGGTGTAACTAGAGCAATTGATATTTGTGTATGTTGCAGTGAAATCTCTACAAGCAATATCGGATAAACTAAAGAACGTGAATTGGAAAGTCACAGAACGTTCCTGCATTGAGGATGGAGGCTTTAATAATGACAATATTTTAGATGATGACATAGTGAGGAAAGTCACATGCGATTGCACTTTCCAAAATAACACCATTTGCCATATTACTAGCATGTATGTTACGTTCTTTCTTTGTATATTTTTAACTGTTTCAATTATGCAACTTTCACCAAATATATTTGTTAAAATCAAAAGGTTACATTGTAAACTTTCATTAGAAACAACCATTGAGTTGTGTTCAAGTAGGTAATGAGTTTAAGTTAAGGTCGGATCGTTCAGGATCTGCGAGTACGTTAGTTTGATCCTTGACGAAAACAATGTTTACTCGGACTTTACTTGTCTCTCAGGACACGGAAGAACTCTAGATTACCAAGACCTTTTTTGTCGAAAACCATAGGGATACGACAGAAGAAAAAAATTAATTAAAACCATTACTTATACTTATAGCTCAAAGTTTCTTAACATTTCCCATTGTCTCTTAGAGACAGTCTCTACTTACTGAATTCATCTAAAGCTTATATTTGTAATTTTATTGTTTAGTTTTTATGGGACATTAATACAAGTTTGGCTATGACAGCATGTTAAAAGGTCAAAATATAGCTGGAGTTATGCCTAGTGAATTTGGAAATCTTACTCAGTTGAAAGTACTGTAAGTGGTTGTATATTCTGTTTCTCCGTCTTTTCTATTGCGTGTTCATACAATTTGCTAAATCAAGTGTGAACAAAAAAATTGGGATAGCAATATTCCATAAGTAGTTTTTTTTAAGGGATACGTAAAAAAATGATTAACTTCATAATATGAAATAAAATCTGCAAAAGAGTGGTTGAAGCTTATATTCTGTTTGCAGTGATCTCACTCGCAACTATCTCAATGGCACAATTCCGACGAGTTTTGCTAGCAATTCGCTACTTGTTTTGTAAGTCATCGTTACCTTTTTGCTCTATGAATTGTTTTATAATAAAAATTTCTTAACTTGGTAACTTTCTTGGAGAGTAAGAAGCATTTCTAACTTAGCCTAAGTGGCTTCCATTACTGACCATGTTTTCTTTTTTGTATTTCAAATGATCAATATGTACTACTTTTATTGTGATTCAGGTCGCTTTTGGGAAACCGATTAAGTGGTCCAATTCCGACAGAAATTGGTGATATTTCCAGCTTGGAGGAACTGTAAGTGTTGGAGAAGATTAATTTTGATGTTATGTTAAAAAATGTTATATGTAGAAGGTTTAATACTTAACTGACAATGTTGTTTTGCATGTTCATAGGGTCTTAGAAAGTAATCAACTAGGAGGACCGCTTCCTCCTAGTCTTGGAAATTTGATCAAGTTGAAGAGACTGTAAGACTGTTTCTTTCTTCTACTCATTATCATTTTGTTATAAATGACCAATTTTAATATTTTAAATGAATTTGCAGGCTCCTTTCTTCGAATAACTTTAGTGGGATAATACCAGATTCATTTAGCAAACTAAACAATCTCACTGATTTGTGAGTGATATCAACTGATACAAATGCTTTTTATACACTTATATATATGTCTCTATTGAATTCTGAAATCAGTGTTTGCATTTTCTGCAGTAGGATAGATGGAAGCAATTTATCTGGACAGATACCTAGTTTTATTGGGAACTGGACCAAACTTGAGAGATTGTTAGTATACATTTAGATCTATCAGTGACCTTTTTCTTGTTGGAGGGGGAAAAAAATAAATTATATCATGCTTGACATCTTTTCTAGTTTCTGACATAAATTTTATGATTTTTATAGGAATATGCAAGGTACATCTATGGATGGTCCAATTCCTCCCACCATATCTGAGTTGGAACTTTTGACTGAGTTGTGAGTACTTGCACCATACCTTTAATATGCATATATTGTACAATTGTTGTGGAATAAAATCTTCAAAGGCGGAACATTTTGTGAATAAGGAGTTAACTTGTTCTCCTTATTATATTGATTAGTTTGTTCCTAAAAATAAGGATATAAATCAGAAATTGATTTGTTTCCATTAATTGTAATTATTTAGTGTAATTACCTGTGAAGCCTTATAACCTCTATATATACACAAGGAATAACAATGAGAAAGGCAGCCATTATTTGTGACACATTTCTTTCTCACGGATGAAAATTTTCTCTGTATCAGGAGAATAAGTGATTTGAATGGACCAACCATGACATTTCCTAATCTGAAGGGTTTGAAAAACTTGCAACTACTGTGAGTTGAGTCATTTTCAGATATTTTGTGAAGAACTATATGATTCATTTCGTTTCTTTACTGTAATGTTATATTTCTGTGATTCAGGGAGTTGAGAAATTGCTTAATCACAGGTCCTATTCCTGATTACATTGGTGAAATGACAGACTTAATTACTTTGTGAGTCAAATTGATATTCAGCTCAATTATTTCTCTTCTTTATGCCAATCATTTAACATTCCAAAATTGAAGTATGTGGTATGTGTAATGATTCATAAGACTATTAATTAACATTATAGTAAATCTACTTTCATGCAGAGATCTAAGCTTCAATATGTTGACTGGTTCAATCCCAAATTCAATTCAAGGATTGAAAAGGCTAGATTACATGTAAGTGAACATTCGACTTACTGACCAAAGGCTATCTTTGATGTATTTTAATTCTACTAGTAATTTGATATCTGGAAAATATGCTGCTTTTTCTTTATTGATTTAACTTTTTTGTATGGATGCAGGTTTCTGACTAATAATTCTTTGAATGGACCGATTCAAGACTGGATACTGAACTTCAAAATTAACATGTTAGCATATTTCACTTACCATGCTTTCTCCAATTGCATAATTTAAACCTGTCACTAGGATTTTAGCGTTGCACAGTTGAGTTATGAAGAAACTAAATTTAGTCTAACTATATTGGTCTCTTTCAGAGATTTATCTGACAACAATTTTACAAAGTCTTCTGCAACTAGCTGCCAGCACTTGAATCTGTAAGGTTCTCTTTGTTTAGATATATATACACATTTCATTTGTGTCAAAGCTAGTTTTTGCTAATAACTTACTATTTCTAAAAAGGAACTTGGCTTCGAGCCATTCGTCTTCAGCGGTCACTTCACCTTCGTAAGTTCTATGCTTATTTTCCACGTGGCTTGTCACCGTTGAATTGGATGATCCATTGAAACTAACTACATTCATCTTGTAGAACGTTTTGTTTGAAGAGGAACCTTCCTTGTGCAAGAAAACCCCAGTGTGAGTGTTGAGCATATTTAGTAAATCGATTGTACATTATTCATAATCCATAAAGCAGAATAAGTTAAAGTTGATCAAATTAGGATGTATGATGATAGTTTCTTTCTGTACTGAATTGTGATTAGAGTTTTTCCCTGTCTTTTCAGATAATTCATTGTTCATAAATTGTGGAGGACCTCAAGGGGATTATGATGGAAATAACTATTTCGGCGATCTGCAGAGAGATGGAATTTCAAATTTTGTTCTTAGAAATGAAGGACAATGGGCTTATAGCAGTACAGGAGTGTATATGGGAAATGTCCATGCAGATTATACTGCATTAAATACATTACCTTTAAATATTAATGGCCCAGAATACTATGAAACCGCGCGGCTTGCCCCTCTGTCACTTAAATACTATGGCCTCTGTATGCAGAAGGGAAATTATAAAGTGAAACTCCATTTTGCTGAGATAATGTTTTCTAATGACCAGACTTATCAAAGTCTTGGAAGACGCATATTTGATGTTTCAATTCAAGTGAGTAGTTAAACAAAATATCTCTTTACATTATTTTTGATTGATTCTTATATTTTCATCATAGTTTGTTCTCCTCTTAGTCTTAAATATAAGCAAAAATGTACATGTATCTGGCATTTGAAGAAAGTAGGTGCCCTAAATTGAAGTTATGAACTTAAAATGCTACATCTTCACAGGGTATTAAATATTTGAAAGATTTTAACATTATGGAAGAAGCTGGTGGAATTGGAAAGGGCATTGCTAAGGAATTTGATGTCGAAGTGAATGACAACACCTTGGAAATTCACTTATACTGGGCAGGGAAAGGAACCACTGCCATTCCTGACAGAGGTGTTTATGGACCTCTTATATCTGCTATCACAGTAACACCTAGTAAGTTTTTTCCTTGTTTTTTTTTTTATTTTATCATTTTTAATTCAACTACCATGCTATGTCATATTCTATAAGCATCTCGACTTTGTTGTAGACTTTAGGAATCACTCAGAAGGGCTTTCTGCTGGAGTTATCGTTGGAATTGTGGCTGCATCATGTGCGCTTCTCATGCTTATACTGGTTACCCTTTGGAAGATGGGTATCCTTGGTGATAAAGATACAAGAGACCAAGGTAAGATTCTAGTTCAATAGAACATGAGTTTAATTTACAATATATATATGATATAAACATGTTTTTTATGCATCCATGTTCTTTGGAGGCATAAAATTACTGTATGGATACAGAATGAGGACAAATTTAAAAGAATATACTGATTTGGAATCAATATTAAGGCAAAACAACTTTTTTCTCCTATAAAATTGTAGGATTCGCTATATTTTCCTTTTTAAATTGCCTCTCCTTATTCTCTTACTTACCAATTTTTTAAAATCTGAATGGTGACTTACTTGTAAATCTTCCATGTTGTAGAGCTTTTTGATCTGAAAACAGGTTATTTCAGCTTAAGACAAATTAAAGCAGCCACTAATGACTTTGATCCTGCAAATAAGATTGGTGAAGGGGGATTTGGGCCAGTATACAAGGTAATTTCGGATAGACCATGCCATTTATCCCGCAAAACTTCTATCTATTTTAAGAGAAGTCTTCTGCTAATGACACATCCCAGAACTTTATACCTCTATTATCCGCCCTTTTTTCCCACATCCATGCAAATTGATGCATGGATGTGTTGTCAGATGGTGATGTCATTGCTGTTAAGCAGCTCTCCATACAGAATTTTGTTAATGGTCGAACCTTTGGTGACAAAAACCATAGCTAACTTGTTTAGCAAGTAATGTCTTACTATAGTTCATTTGATTAGTCTAACTGTGATAACACAGCACTTCATATAGTCTACTCCCTCCGGACATATTTATAAGCAAATTTTGTTTTTTCAGATTCATTAAACAACTGATGTATCTGCACTATAATATAGCATTCATATACACCAGTTATTTATTGAATATGAAAAAGTAAAATTTGTTTATAAATGTGACCGGAGGGATTAATAGTTTTAACTATGATTTAAAGTTTGACTAACTTGTATATAAAAAGCATGATATTGAAGCCGTGGCTTAATTAATGCAGGGTGTGTTGTCAGATGGTGATGTCATTGCTGTTAAGCAGCTCTCCTCCAAATCAAACCAAGGGAATCGCGAATTTGTTAATGAAATAGGAATGATATCTGCTTTGCAGCATCCAAATCTTGTTAAGCTCTATGGCTGTTGCATTGAAGGAAAGCAGTTGCTGCTGATATATGAATACATGGAGAACAATTGTCTTGGCCGTGCACTTTTCGGTAAATACCTCTTAACAATATTACCTTGTTGAGTTGTTGTTGTGCGTGTTAGTGTCAGTGTGTTTCTTCTTAAAAATCAAGATGTAACTGAAAAATCTTTTTCGTTCCCCCCGTATTTCAAATAGGTCATCGAGAACAGAAGCTGCACTTGGACTGGCCTACAAGAATGAAGATCTGTCTTGGCATAGCAAAGGGGTTAGCTTATCTTCATGAGGAATCAACATTGAAAATAGTACACAGGGATATTAAGCCAACTAACGTATTACTTGACAAGGATCTTAATGCCAAGATCTCTGACTTTGGTTTAGCTAAGCTTAATGAAGAAGGGAATACCCATATCAGTACACGAATAGCTGGAACAATGTTAGTCTTTGTTCAAAATTAGTTGATATTTTGTCATTGGCATTAACAACCAAGACTTTGTTCATTATCGTTCGAAGTTACACAGCATCTTTTGTAACCACTCATGTTTCACTGCTTCTTAATAGTGGCTACATGGCTCCAGAATATGCCATGCGGGGGTACTTGACTGATAAAGCAGATGTATATAGCTTTGGAGTTGTAGCTTTAGAGATTGTTGCTGGAAAAAGCAACACAAATTTCCAGCCAATGGAGGAGTTTGTATATCTTCTGGATTGGGTATGTATCGAACTTCCTTTTTGACTTGTTAGACAGAGAGTATAGATTCTCTCTATTTTCAAAATGAATTGAGACCTTCATAACTATAATATTTTGTCACAAATTCTAGAAATATGTGTCTTTATATGTACTATGGAGCTCTTCATTTCTTCTGAGAAGATTGTTACCCTGGTCTTATAACGCCAAACTTATCCTCTTTCTGGTTTTTGTTATATTTATGGTTTGGTACTTTGGTTAATTTTCTACTCTTAATTTGTGCACGTGTCGTTAAAGGCCTATGATCTCCAAGATCAAGGAAACCTCCTGGAGTTGGTGGATCCAAGTCTTGGTTCAAGGTACTCGAAAAAGGAAGCCATGAGAATGCTGAACTTGGCATTGTTATGCACCAACACATCTCCTGGTCCTAGACCATCCATGTCATTGGTAGTAAGCATGCTTGAAGGAAAAACTCCAATCCAAGTGCCAGTAATCAACCGCGGTGAGAGCGGCCAACACGCAAGATTCAAAACTTCCGGATTGCAGTCACAAGACAGCCAACCTCTTGATTCTTCTACATTCTCACATGGAAGCAAAAGACAAGTATCCGTTCACTCCTCCACATCTCTTCAATGTGAAGATGATTTTTCGTCAAGCAGTAAAAGTCCTTGAGTTTCACATCGTGTTTAGAGCACGCTAAATTACAAGTTTTTTTAAGGTGGTAGATATAGTGTATAAACTGCAGATTGACAGCATATCAAGAAGATAAGCAAGAATAGAAGTTCGGTTCCATGAGGCTTACAAATGCATAGCACATTTACATGTATTTGCTGCTAAATTGTGTGATTAAAAGGCATTTCTAGTGTGTTTTTCTTATCAAGATTATATTGATTTTTCAGTTTTGAATCTCCAGCTGGCTTGCATTTAAGTATTGAATATGATCAAAAGATTGATAACGAAATACAAGTTTAGTATGAACAGCTTTCTCAATGATTTATATAGTTTCTCAACAAACCTTGATATTAGAATATAGAAGTTAATATTGAGTTAGTTATTTAGAGTTTGTTAGTAGGTAGTTAGTTTGTTAGTTCCTTACAAACTCTATATATAGAGCAAACCTTGTACTCATTACTCATCTTTTCATCAAATCATTCAATATGAATAATAAGGATGTTTCCTTTGTATCAAGTTCTCAAGTCTACTTCCCCTATGAACTTCATCTTCAACTCTTTAATCACATGGTTATTAAGACACTTCAATTTCTCTCACTCTCTCTCTCTCTTTTATGAAAATTGATATTTAGACCAAGGACGGGAGACCACACGCACCGTCCACTATCGCAGCGCCTAATTGAAGTCAAAACAAAGTTCTGTATGGACTAGGCCAACACAAGAATTGTTGGCATTTGGAGGGTTTGAACATAAGACCTAAAAAAGAGCACACTCCCAAGTCTCAAGCCTTCACCACTCAGCTAACCTTTGGGGTTTCCTTTTGAATTTCTCTTGATAAAGCAAAAATATATGCTATAATATTACAGTATCGTAGAGGTTTCGGACATAATTTATCTTGTAAAAATTAAACTTGTGCATACCCACCTCATTATAGCCATGATTTTGTTTTTGTAAAATATATAGGTATCCGCCGTGCACAACGATGAAGATTAATCTCTAAACTGAGTTAGGACCAAATTTCTCTATTTTGTAGAATTATGAAAACTTGATACTCTTCCAAGAAGGGTTATTCGATGCTCTGACTTGGGTCACCCAAGTTTCACATGGCGGACTACATAAAGGTCTTAATCTTTGATCCAACTTGATTACTGCTTGAAAATAATGTTGGAAAAGGTGAAGGTTGTAGTGAGAATTTTATAAGAAATTGAAGAGGATATAATAGTTTAGAGACGAACAATCTCTATTTCATGCGAGGATACTTTCATTTCTTACCCCCTCTAAGAGAGAGTTCTACATACATCTTATGATAATGTTCTATACACTTCAAAAGAGAATTCTGCACACTTCTCTCAACTAGTTAGATTTAATGTTATTTCTCTACACTACCAATTTAGTTCTACACCTCTCTAAAACTTTCTTTGGACTACACCACTTATGTACCCTTATTCTTCGAGGAATCCATCCAAAAAGGCACACTTCACATCTATCCGATGAATTTTTAGCTTGTGTTGAAATGCTAAATAAATTATGATCTTACATCTATTTGCCATTGATAGACTTACGATCTTTTGAAACTAAGACGTGGTCCCACACATTATCCTTCTTAATAGGCTGAACTTCTTCTGTTAGATCTTCCCATCTCTTATCTTGCACAACTTCTTCAAAATTCACTAATTTATAATTTGCAGAAGGACATAATAGTGTGGAACTATCCATTCTTTCAGTTTCCATTGAAGAAACCCTTTCAGGTGTTTTTACTAGTCTCTAAGTGACATAAGTTATATACAAATAGAAAATCACATTCTTATGAGTCAAACTTTTGTCAAAATGTTTCTAAATCGTTTCTTCTTTTCTCTAGTGCACAAGTGTAGTTAAGAAAACTTTATTATGTAAACTATCGCTGATCGATTTTTCTGATGTGATTGTGCAATTCTTGTCAATGATTTCAAGGTATCATGAAGAGAATTTGTAAGTATACTTATTTGCATCTGATTGAGATAAAATGGTTGAGACAAATCAAATCTAAAAGCTTAGTATACACACACGGTTTGAAATTATTTATGCAATCATTGTCATTCACTTTCATCTTAACAATACTTAATGACTAGGAGTGTTTAAAATCGAACCAACCCAAATCTATAATTCGCAAACAACCGTGTTTGGTTTGAATTTACTTGCGGCACTCTTTCACATACGTTTGTGGTTTCTTTTTGCCACATGAAAAAACCAAACCAAAGCTCAAACTTAGAGAAACACTCGCTACACCTAAACACTTACTCAACCCAAAATAGCAGCTTTTGATTATAGAAAATTTCTTTTTTGACATAAAAAACTTCACATTGACACAAGTAATTTACGTTAGGGCCCCTAGCGGTAGTTAACTACCGTTGGAAAAACCGCCGGCAGTTAACAGACGCTGGTGCCAGCGGTAGTTAACTACCGTTGCTTTTTTTTTCCCCCAAAACTAGAAAACCCCTAGGTCCTATTCATTCATCACCTCACCTCACCATACCATACCTCAAAAAATCCCCATTTCAAAAATCCTTTGTCAAAATCTTGGTTCCAAATCATTGTCGATCAATTGCTAGGACGTTTCTACACACAATATGCATCAAAAAAAACAGGTATTGCAAGTTTTAACATGTTTGCTTTTGATTGGGTTTTGCTGTTTTTTTTGTCTGTCACGAAGTTTAGCGATTGTTAACTACCGCTAGGAGTCAGCGGCTGTTAACTTCCGCTAGACACTTAGAATTTTTCCAAATTTCTCAAATGGCAGTGCTAATGCCTAAAAAAAACAATTCCAAATTTTTTTTTCTTTTGTTTTTTTTGGTTTGTTTATGTTATTATATGATATTAGATACATGTTTATTAATTAGTTTAGTAATTATATGTTGTTTATTTATAGATAAGGTTGAGAGCGCGGGTGATCGAAAACCTAGAGTTGTCGATTCCATTAAGGTTGAAGCTCTCATTAAGGTCGAAGCTTCCGTGAAGGTTGAAGCTTCCATTAAAGTTGAGGCTTCAAGCGTCAATTCCGATGTGTGGAAACTTCGTGACAACAAAGTGGACACGGCTCATTTCTTTTCGACCCGACACACATGGAAAGATAAAGACGAATTGCTCGGTTGGGTCCGTCGACAAACAAATAGGGATGGATTTACGGTTATCATTAGAAGATCTTGTGAAGGTAGAAATGCTATGTTGGAGTTGGTTTGTGAACGGAGCGGCGAGCACAAATTACCGAAGACAAAAGTGAGGCATGAAGCAACGGGATCAAGAAAATGTGGGTGTTTGTTCAAGGTGCGTGGATATGTCGTCAGGGAAGACAATGCTTGGAAATTGGCTATTCTTAATGGTGTTCACAACCATGAGATGGTGTCGTATGTAGCAGGGCACCTTCTTGCCGGAAGATTAATGGAGGACGACAAGAAGATTGTACATGACTTGACCGATTCTTCGGTGAAACCAAAAAATATTTTGACAAATTTGAAGAAGAAAAGGAA
>Ga0228711_1004958_pt1 | contig 20326 bp, 7 predicted proteins | sample MedpolnodulmetaG_2_FD_177996 | JGI IMG/M metagenome (GOLD analysis project Ga0228711, IMG submission 177996) | Root nodule microbial communities from Medicago polymorpha collected in Santa Monica, California, United States - brown nodules | ecosystem: Host-associated > Plants > Roots > Nodule... | reverse complement strand
AGCTAAAATTTCTCGATTAGCCATAGGGTCAAACTTTTTCTTTCTCAATTTTCCTTCAGCATCAATCATCATTTCACCCACATCACGATTTCTAATAGTCTTACTACAACTAAGTACATGACGCTTCAAATGACTAGTTCCGCTGCCTGATTCACAAGTCAATAATTTTTCACACGCCTTGCATCTACATTTCTCTACTCCCTCTACAATACCAACTTTCACAAGATATAGCCACACGTCAGATGTTAGGGCTTTACCCTTGCCCTTAGCCTTGTGCTTAGCCTTAGCCTTGCCCTTACGCTTCTTATCCTTTGGTTCAGAAGACACTTCTTGTGCATTTTGATCAATTGGTGGTACCGGTGGAATTTCCCTAGCTTGGCTCTCAATTTCCCCATCAACGCACATATTTTCATGACTATCACTACTATCATTATCCGTCATATTTGTAGCACAAACAGATTGTAATTCCTGCAATATTATATGCCAAATTATAAACCAGAAAATCAATCATTAAAGATTACATAAATAGTCAATTCATTTTGAACTATAAATATAATAAACTATTTAAGTGCATAAATAGCTAGTTATTTGCAGAATTCTTGCACCTTTTTGATTACATTAACCAAACTGCAAGTAAGAACTTAAGAGAACAAAAAACTATACAGTATTGTGATTAAGCTTTTTCATGTTTAGAGTTCAGAAAATTTGAAAATAACTATACAGTATGGTGCTTTGGGTCCATAAAATTATTCATTACAATTTAGATTTCAATCACAAACAACACAAATAAATATGATTAATCATGTTGGATTGTTAGCATAAGTCAATTGCTATATGTTTCTGATCAAGCCACATCCTCTTATCATGATTCTCAACAGAGGTACCTTTCTGCTCCTTTACTATATGTTTGGATTATTCATTATTAATATACTAGTAAGATACTCAGAAATAGATAGTAAGATACTAGTAAAAAAACAGCTAACAGCATTAGTCATGACAGAATGGAAACGAAACCCAAAGTGAATGACATAATTAGAATAATTAAATTAATGAAACTTGGTCTGGACGAAGTCATGATTGAAAATATATATGATTCGGAAAGAACTTGTTAGAAGAACCAAATTAGCTAATACTACTAATACTAATCATTGTTTAACATCCTTTTTTTTTAAGAACCTACATAAAAGTATTGTTTAACTAATACTACTAATAATAATCATGGTAAATTATTGACCAAAAAATCAAGATAATTTTTTTAAAAAAAGTTTAAATTAACTTTAAAAATCAAAATTTTATGAAAGAAAAATGTGAAATCAAAATTCAAAATTATATAAAATGAAGTTGGTAAAGACTTTGAACACTATATGCTGGGTAGGTTATCAATAAAGTTCTGCCGCATGTGTTATTCTTGTTATGTATACATACTATAGTATGGCATGGTTAGAAGCTCCGATTGAAAGAGAGAGTTGTGGTACTGGTAAGCTCCAATTGAAACAATCTAACATGGGTATCTTAAAATAAACATGAAACCAAGAAAACAATCTAACATGGGTATCTTAAAAATCAAAACTTTAAACAACAAGAAGTAATAACGGAGCGAGAACAAAGCGAAACAAAGAGAGAGAGAGAGAGAGAGAGAGAGAGAGAGAGTTACCGGTTAATAGAACGGAGAGAGACTGAGGGAGGCCGTCGAACGGAGCGAGAACAGAACGAAGGAACAAAACGGAGAGAGACTGAGGGAGGGAGGCCGCGACCGCGAGTTAGAGAGACTGAGTTGAGGAGGGAGGCCGCGTCTGACGTATGGCGGTATGGGGTTTCTTTCTTTGTTCTTTTGATCTTTTCAATTAGGATCCGGATCCCTAATTGGGTTGGGTCAAGCCCAAAAGTCCAGAATCCAGATCCAGTCTAGTGTAAAAAAAATCAGTAATCACACACTTCAATTTTTTGCGGGCTTTCGGGCTGCCCGCAGCTCGGACGGGCTAGCCCTACAGGGTTTCGGGCTTTGTTGGGTCGGGCTAAAAAGCCCTGAAATGATTCGGGCTGCAATTTTTCGGCCCAGGCCCTTCATTTTTTGCGGGCTTTCAGGCCCGCCCGTACGGCCCGGCCCGTTTTGACAGCTCTTATAATGGTACCAATGTTATATAACATTGGCCAATAAGAGTGTGCCACATACTAATGTTACTTTGTAAGTTTTTTATTTAATATATTTTTTAAAAGGTGTGCCACGTGGCACACCTTAATTTGCTATCCAGGAAAATACAAATCAAAAAGCTGCATAAGCGGCTGAAGAAACTAATTGGGAGACTGTCTTTATACATATCAAAGGATTCAGCCTCCAAATTATGTAATCAAAATCAAACAAATTATAAAAACATTTTAACCACCAAAAGGTCTAAATCTTCACTTTTTCAGTTAAAGTAGTAAGACTCCCAGCTTTCTAATTAAAGATTCTTCTGTTATTTCTTCCAAATGACATAAACCACAGAGGTCCAAATGATGTTGAAAGCGATGCGAGAATTTTTAGAGAAACCCATTATGACATTACATGTAGCACTAGACTGCTCCTCAAAAATTATAGGCTAAACTGCACTTTTCGACCCCCTAAGTTTCAAAATGTTGCGCTTTTGGCCCCCTATTTAAAAAAATAACAATTTTGGCCCCTTTCGTCCCAAAATTGCTGAGAAGACGCCACGTGTCCCAAAAAGGGGGCCATAATCGCAACTTTTTGAGAAGATAAGGGGTCAAAAGATCAAATTTCCCTTATGTTAGGGGGTCAAAAGAGTATATTTCCCTAAACATGGGGTCACTTTTGTCATTTTTTTTTCATAGAAGGTCAAAATCGCAACTTTTTAAAACTTAAGGGGTGAAAAATGCACTTTAGCCAAGATTATAATAGTTGAGGATGACTTCTATGTTTTCGATGTGTTCGTCTGGATCCATTTGTGGTGGGTTCTCCAACCCTGTTGGAATCTGTGCTTCATGGATTTTTCTTTTGAAGGGCCCTCTTGGGATCCGTTCGTTCTCCTCACAAGATGAGGTAACAACAAGGTTTTTCCTTTAACTAGTCCCTTTGTCGTGGGGAACTTTGTTTTTCAACCTGAGTGTTACGGGGACATTGATCTCTCACGGGTGAAGCTTCTCCTCCTTTGACAGGAGTGTGAATGTATTTTGGTTTTTTTGCATAGCTTTGATATTTTGAAAAGAAAAAGATGGGGATAAACTAGTTTCCTATTCAAACGACCGGGGGAGAGAGAGGAGGTATGACTGCAAAGGACGCTCAAGTCAGTTTGTGAGCAAAATACTATATAATGATCGAAAAAACCAATGATGGCAGAATGATGTTGGTCGACGGTTACAAAAGGTGGATATTGTCAACGTCAAACGTTACATATTGAATGGGAAAGAAGCGTTTCAAATTTAGTGTTGATCAGCTTGTTGCGAGTACACCTTCCTGATGAGTGGGTGTGTGAATAGCTTAGTTTTGAGCCTGAATGGGCTTGACCTTGTTTTCAATCTTAGAGTGGCAAGAAAGGCTTTTAAAACATTCCTGAACACATTGTATTATTTTGTTAAAAATGAATTAAAAACCCTACATTTAAATTCGCCTTTGTTCTCATTTTTGTACTACAATAGAAAAGATGACATTCAAATATGTTGAGTGTTTATACATGGTGTGTAGTGCAGTCGAGCACAATAAGAATGACTCCTTAACGACAATAATGATGTCCAAACTGCATTCCAGAAAATGATCAAATGCTTGGTGATGGTGGAGCCGAGAGCAATTATAGTCGAGACCATTTGTCCAGTTCACAGGTTACTTCAAGTTGCATGGTGAAAGATGAGGTGTTTTGGTTCATTTGTGTTTAGGAAAGAGGAGAGCACTCCTCTAGAGTACTACAAAGAAAGAAAGAAGGTGAATTTCAGAAACTGGTTTCTAATATTAACTAAACTTGCAATTTTTATATATTTTTTTGGTATAAATTTATTTTTATTTTTATTTTATAATTTGTTTTTGTTATTTTAATATTTAATGAGTTGGATATATGTAAATCTATTAGAATTTGGCTACACAATTGTTTAATATCACATCATTTAATAACATTCCACATTATCACTTTTGGGAGTAAAATTTTGGGTTTGAGAAAAATTATAACAAATGTGATATTCAAGGGATTAAAAAGTTGGTAGTTAAAATGTAAAATCGAATATTGTTTTCGTGAACGTTGATAAAATAGGAGATCAATCGTGCAATTAAGTCTTGATTAAATTTACGTGAAGGATGTTATAAGTCTTGATAAAAAGAATTCCCTAAAATTGTGTTGTTTTTTTGGTCAAAAGAATTGTTTAGTTTTTTTTTCTTCTTGTGTGTTTGTATGAGAGAGGTGGAGCATGAATTAAGGAGATGAAATCCGTTGAGTTAGAATTCTAAACTCCAAACATCTCAAAGAAAGACAATTTTCAAACCATTGAATTTCTCTCATCTCAAAACAATGTTCTTTCTTGGTTTTTTGTTTCCTCAACCAACATTCTAACAACCTTAATTATTGTTACAAAGAAATAAAAAGGAACAAAGTACATTGCATTACATCATTTCAAACAAAACTCTTCAAAAGCTTTCCAACAAGTATGAACATATTTGGTGGCAAGCCACCACAAGGAGGGGCGAAGTTTACACGCCGGACATCAAGCGGACGAGTAGTGAGTCTATCAAGAGATGATGACATGGATATGTCCGGTGAGTTTGCCGGCCAAAATGATTATATCAATTACACCGTTATGATGCCACCAACACCAGATAATCAGCCCGGAACCTCTGATTCCAAGCAAGGGACTACGAGATTTGCCCCGGAGACTCAACAAGGAAGGGGTGCTGGCGGTGGTGGTGCATCTAAAATGGATAGAAGAATGTCGGTGTTGAATTCGGAAAATAATAAGTCTATGTTATTAAGGAGCCAAACTCAAGATTTTGATCATAATAGATGGTTGTTTGAGACTAAAGGAACCTATGGAATTGGAAATGCTTTTTGGCAAGATGATCCAAATTCTTTTGGGGATGAATGTGAAATGAGCATGTCAGATTTTATGGACAAACCTTGGAAACCATTAACTAGAAAAGTTCAAATTCCAGGCGCTGTACTCAGTCCTTATAGGTACGTTTCTTAATTATGCTATTTATTATTTGTTGCAATATTGTATAAAGCTTACGCGTTTATGGTTTGCATTCAAACTAAAATTATTTTTGTCTTGATAGACATGCATATCTGGTTTTGGTATATACGCTTTCTTGGCATCCAATTCAATTTTTCTAGCTTCATTTATGAGATTTCAGAAAGATCTTATTTCAACACTTTTTGTTTTGGTTAGGAAAAACTATTAATAATTAAAATGACGTTGATAGTCATCTTACGTCGGTCTCTGATAGTCATTTTACTATAAACATTGAAGTTTTGAATTGTTGGTATGCACTACTTGTAACATTTTAGCTGCTACATTTGTTGGCGACCACATAAATTCAAACTATGATTCAAAGATTAATACATGGTTTTCATAACAAAATTATATATTAATTACTTTTAATAATTAACTTATCTTTGAACACAGGTTGTTGATTGTTCTCCGTATGGTGGTTCTAATATTTTTCTTAGTTTGGCGAGTTCGGAACCCGAACTATGATGCACTGTGGTTATGGGGGATATCAATTGTTTGTGAAATTTGGTTTGCTTTCTCATGGCTTCTTGATATTCTCCCCAAACTGAACCCTATAAACCGAAGTGCGGACCTTGTTGCATTACATGACAAGTTTGATCAACCGTCTCCTTCAAATCCAACCGGTCGGTCAGATTTACCTGGCATGGATGTTTTCGTTTCAACGGCTGATCCTGAGAAAGAACCGCCTCTTGTCACGGCGAACACAATTCTTTCCATTCTTGGTGTAGATTATCCTATTGAAAAGGTATCATGCTATATTTCTGATGATGGTGGTGCCATTCTCACTTTTGAAGCCATGGCTGAAGCTGTCAAATTTGCCGAGGTTTGTTTATATTCTTTAATAAGGAACATGTTTCACATATAAGCATTTTGTTCAATGTGAATCAAAAAGATGAACAAAATGTAGCATGTTTCCCTTAAAGGAACAAGTTTCCCTTAAAGGAACATTTTGTTCAATGTAGTATGTTTTAGTCTGTTTAGGTTCATGATAATACACAACCAACTAATCTATGCTCGCAGTTATGGGTACCATTTTGTCGAAAACACAATATTGAACCAAGGAATCCAGATGCTTACTTCAACATAAAGAAAGATCCTACAAAGAACAAGAAAAGACATGATTTTGTAAAAGATAGGAGATGGATGAAGAGAGAATATGATGAGTTTAAAGTGAGAATCAATGGACTTCCTGAGGTAATAAAGAAAAGATGTAAAATGTACAACAGTAGGGAAGAGAAGAAAGAAAAACAGTTAGTTAAGGAGAAAAATGGCGGAGTTTTACCACCGGATACAACAATTGATGTCCCTAAAGCTACATGGATGGCTGATGGTACTCATTGGCCAGGAACTTGGCAAAATTCTACAGCTGATCATGCTAAAGGTGACCATGCTGGAATCTTGCAGGTACCATTTAATTTCTCCTCTCATCCATCAATTTTTTTTGTTTTTGGTTCGTAATGTTTTCGTTTTACTCCTGCAAAAGTTGTTCATATTGAAATTTGTTGTCTTTTTAAAGTAAATTTGGATTGACATGTTTTCAACTTTATAGGTGATGAGTAAGGTACCAGAGCATGACCCTGTAATGGGCCATCCAGATGAGAAAAGTCTAGATTTCACAGGTGTGGACATTAGAGTTCCAATGTTTGCATATGTTTCTCGAGAGAAACGGCCGGGATTTGACCATAACAAGAAAGCAGGAGCCATGAACTCCATGGTTCGAGCCTCAGCCATTTTGTCCAATGGCCCTTTTATACTGAATTTGGATTGTGACCACTATATCTTCAATTCACGTGCTTTGAAGGAGGGAATGTGCTTCATGTTGGACCGCGGTGGCGATCGTGTTTGTTACATACAGTTTCCACAGAGATTTGAAGGGATTGATCCCTCGGATCGATATGCAAATCATAACACAGTTTTCTTTGATGGTAATTTGATATTTCATAAATGCTTAGTTCTAAAATGTGGTCTTCAACTGCAATTGCGGCTGCAATATAAAGATTTTAGATGCATATGCTTTGGCATCATAATCGCAATTGTGGCCGTATCACTCGCATTTGCCTATATTTTTTCGTCTATTAAGGTTTACTGCATAATTGCAATTTAGAACCGTAATAAATGTATATAGTGTGTTACTCTAAATAGTGGTTGATTTCATATTCTATTTTAGTATCTACTGATATATTTACCAATGTATGATATATTAGGAAATATGAGAGCATTGGATGGTCTACAAGGTCCAATGTATGTGGGGACAGGTTGCATGTTTAGGAGATATGCACTCTATGGATTTGAACCTCCAAGATTCATCGAGCACACAGGTGTATTTGGAAGAGTTAAAACCAAAGTGAATCATAATCCAAATCAAGCAAGATTACACCTCGATGACGATCAGGATCCCCTAACAGGTGATTCAGAATTGGGTTTACCACAAAAATTTGGAAACTCAAGTATGTTCACAGATTCCATACCTGTAGCTGAATTCCAAGCTAGACCACTTGCTGATCATAAATCTGTCAAGAATGGAAGGCCACCAGGGGCATTGTTAACGCCACGCCCACCGTTGGATGCTCCTACTGTTGCTGAGGCAATTGCTGTCATCTCATGCTGGTAATTTTCTTTCTAATCTCTCCTTTTTTAGTGCTAAGAGAAAAAATAGTTCTAGTATTAATAAATTCATCTAAATTAGCCAAGACTTTACATTGAATAAAATTAAACAAATCACGGTTTCAATACATGGTCATGTTGAGATTTTAAATATTGGAAGAGGATCGGTGTCAAATATGGTTGATGCAGCTTCGTTGTTGTCATGTAGTTATCGATACATAGAAATGTTGTGGCGCAGATCTTGATCACAATTCTTTTTTTATAACCCTGAAAAAGACAATTCATCGGTCCAAACTGTCAATCTTAATGATTACTACTGCAGACTTGAATATAAGCAAAAAAAGTACATATATATGGTTAAAATTTGGACTAGAAACATGTATTTGTTTTGCTTACCAGAGACGTGTACTTTTTTTTCTATCAAATTATGGATTTGGTGATGGCTCATACATGAATGTATTTGATATGCTAACACAGGTATGAGGAGAAAACAGAATGGGGGGATAGAATAGGTTGGATTTATGGATCAGTGACAGAAGATGTTGTAACTGGTTACAGAATGCACAACCGTGGATGGAGATCGATATATTGCATCACAAAAAGAGACGCTTTCCGCGGAACAGCACCTATAAATCTCACCGATCGTTTACACCAAGTTCTAAGATGGGCAACAGGTTCAGTAGAAATTTTCTTCTCAAAAAACAACGCGGTTTTCGCAAGTAGACGCCTTAAATTCTTACAAAGAATTGCATACCTCAATGTCGGAATCTACCCTTTCACCTCATTTTTCTTGGTCGTATATTGCTTCATTCCAGCAATGTCACTTTTCTCAGGACAATTCATAGTCCAAGGCTTAGATCCAGCATTTCTAACCTACCTTCTTCTCATCACAACCTCACTTTGTCTAATCTCACTCCTTGAAGTAAGATGGTCGGGAATTGGCCTCGAAGAATGGTGGCGTAACGAACAATTTTGGGTCATTGGTGGAACCAGTGCACATCTTGTCGCTGTCATACAAGGATTATTAAAGGTCGTAGCCGGCATAGAGATTTCATTTACATTAACAACAAAATCAGCTGGTGAAGATGAGGAAGATGTCTATGCTGATCTTTACCTAGTGAAATGGACTAGTCTCTTCATTATGCCACTAACAATTATTATTATCAATATTGTTGCACTTATCATGGGATTTTTAAGGACAGTATACAGTGTTATACCTCAGTGGAACAAGCTTATGGGAGGTACATTCTTTAGTTTTTGGGTCTTGTCTCATATGTACCCTTTTGCTAAAGGGTTGATGGGTAGAAGAGGAAGGGTTCCAACAATTGTTTATGTTTGGTCAGGGTTGCTTTCTATTACTATTGCATTGCTTTGGATTTCAATTGATCCTCCAACTGATACTACTGCTTCAGGAGGAAGTTTTGAAATATGATTACTATATGTAGGAAGAGTATGTGTCACTATTCAAAGGTGCTCTCTAAGTGCTTATGTATATATATATAAGAATTAAGAATGTCACAATGTGACAAGAAATAGAAGTGAAAGATAGATTTTGTATTTTCTTCAATTTTATAGATAGATACATGCAAAAGAATGCATGGTTTGATGATAAGAAAGTGGAAAATGTACAGACTGAAAAGAGTATCATTTGACATTGTTATTGAAATGTAGAGATATTTTTGGATTTGAGTATTTATAATGTTGCAGATTTTCATTTGTTAACAATATTAAAGATATTATTTATATACCTTCACATTACTAAAGGATGACAAGTATGCAATCTATAAATTAAGTGGCTACACTAAACAAATTAAATAAAGGGTTAATTAATTAATTAATTAAATGATCCATATAAATATCTAAAATTTCATTTTAGTGTCTACAAAAAGATATTGCACTTTTAGTCGTCTAAAATTTTCCATCGGCATTCTTTGTTCTAAAAATGATAAAGGTAAATAAGGACTAAAAATTGCAATTTGTTTTTAGGGGAAAAAAAACAAAATTCATTACAAAAAATTTGTATTAAAAGTTTTTTTTTTGACAAAAACAAAATGATATTCATTCATTCAAAACGAGAGATTACATCATTCAACACCGCTAAAAACGTAAAGGATGAATCTGTAAACAAATTCACAGCATCCAAGTTAATAGCATATAACGGCATAATGCCTACAAAAATATATGATTAAACTAAAGTGACCGGAATATCCATGGCCTTCGGATCTGCAACGTTGACACCTAAATCTTTGATTGAATAATCGATCTTTCAATATAAATCAGACATACACCGTAAGAAGACGGGAAATCAAACAATGTCGCACAATACAACGAACAACAAACCACCACACTTAGATGATCAAATTAAAAAGAAAAAACCTAGATATATGTGAAAATCACTTATTTAGATTGAAATAGAGAGGAAAAGATCAAGAGGGGTGATTTTAGGTCAAGTATTGACCCAAAACCACCCTTTAATGAAGAAACTGGAAGAGAAAAGCTAGAGAGAGAAAACTAGGACCGGCTTGTTGGAGAGAGAAAACTGGTCCCTTCGTAATAGTAATGGTGTAGGACTTGTTATTTTGATTAATATATTTTTATTTGAGTAAATTATCAAGTTGGTTCTCTCTTTGTACCAAATTCTCAAATTTGTCCCCGACTTTATTAATAACTCAAAATGGTCGTTGTCTTTGTCAAACATTTCTCAGATTGGTCCCTAACTATATTAGTTCTTTTGAATTTTAAGTTATTAATGTACCAAATAAGATCCAAAAAACATTATGTCATTAACCACTAAATAATATCCAAAAGACATTGAGCCTTTAACACTCAAATACAAAACAACAAATAGAGTTTGGGACCAATCTGAGAAACGTTTGACAAAGACATGGACCATTTTTAGTTATTAATAGAGTCATGGACCAATTTGATGATTTACTCATTTTTATTTATTGTATTTCAATTCACTTATTACTATGTTAACGAAATTAATTTTTCATTAAAATCAACTTAATTAATTTTTTAATTTTCTATTCCCTCGATCTCTCTTTACAAGAACATGTAACAAAAATCATGAGTATTAAGAAAAGTTGTTCGAGTAATAAATTTGTCAAAATGCATGTAACAACTACTAAATTATCTTTTGTATATAAATAAATTCACTGTTACTTTCCATATTATAAGATAAATTGCCTTAAAAAAATAACAAATATTACAAGATAAATTGATAGTATTAATAAAAGAAATATTTATCTTTAAAAAAATGAGATATATTTAGAAAAATGAGTATACTCCTCGCAGCTTCCGCCCACTGTTCATCATCGTTGGCTCCGCATGTTCGTCCCTATTCACTGCTTCTGGCAAATGGTGCGTTAACTATACTCCTTTTTTTCATTGATATTCATTGTTTCCTCCTTCCTTTCGCGAATTAGCTCCATCCCAAGCTCAGTTTTACGCATTTTGAGCCATAAAGCACTTTAAGCTCTGTTTTTATTCATTAATAACCTTTAATTTATTAATCAACTTACTTTAAGTTGCTCTCGTGATCTTAATTCTTCTCATGTAATGTTGTTCCTTTATAAATTCAGACGGAAATTATAGTACCGAATACTATGATGCACGGATTCAAACATAGACACGCACACACCGACACCGAAAATAATTTGAGAAAATCACGTAATTCAATGTAACTTTAGTGTCGGTGTCAAACACTTGGACACGCCTAATCCGAAGAGTGGCCGTGCTTCATAGACCGAATATTACAGTGACCCAAACTCTTCCTATTGTCATTGTTAGAGTAGCAAAATGGTTAATATTATGCAATGAAATCGAGTCTTTGTTTTTATCAACAAAAAGAAATCGTGTTTTTTTTTTTATTATTATTATTATTACAAAGAGGGTCGTAGCCTCATAGGCTAGAGAAAGAAAAGATTATGGCTCTGTTTGGTAAAAAACAACGAATAAGTGATAAACTACCTTGTAGAGGATGATCATATAGCAGATAATTGATAAGCTAGCTTAAATTTGATAGACTATAAGATAGCTTATTGAATTTGTAGTGTTTGGTAAAATTAGAGGTTGTACTAGCATATAAATATGAAATGACATCAAAATGATATATTTAATTAATATTCAAAAAAATTCACTTATGATTACAGGGGTAAAATTGAGATAAATAATGATAAGCTATAAGCTCATGAAAAAGTGACGGTTACCAAACGGTTCTTTTTTAATCAAACGAGCTTATAAGACAAGCTCAAAAATGGGGTCTTGCCAGACAGGACCTACATAGGAATCAAACAATGGATTGAAACCCCTAATGCAGATCCTCCACCATAGAGCCCTCGTGTATCACAGCGACAATGAAAAAGAATAAGATCTAGGTGTTTTACTCTTTCTGCTTGTTTGTTTTAGGTGTTGACAAATATTGTTCATTTCGTAATTTTTCGTATTACTTCACGAGATGGTTTGGGTGTTTTTCATTCATGACTTCATATTAGTATTGTTCATACTTTTGCTTTCACGTTCTCATGCTTAGCACCATACTTCGTTGATCATAAACATCAATTTCATGCCTAAACTATTACTCTGCAGTTTAGTCCTAAGGTATACAAAACACTTTTGTGAAGATGTTCAGGACTAAATTGACGGATTTTCAAATACTTTTGGGACTAAATTGACAAATGCAATATACTTTAGGGACCAAACTGATGATTTATTGTGATTTAAATACTCGTTTATCTCGTTTGTGGATAATGATTGGGACAAGCAACAATGTTAATTTGAACATTTTACCTTATCTTTAAAACATATAAGCATATATAGTGATGAATAGAACTTGTGGAAAGGAGCTGAAAGTTAGGGTCTTAATTGTTAGGATCAGGCCATGATGTATTCACTGGTTTGTGTTAGTTTTAGAAATCAAAGCATTGATTAGTTGACTATTCCACTGGAAATTAAACATGGTTGATATTTCAGTTATTTTAGGATTCAATTGATTTTTCAGTAACTACACCGCTTAAGTAAAAATTGGTTAATTTTCAGGATTTGAAACTTCACCTTTCCTTTTAAGAAATTACTGGAAGAAGTAATAGTAAAACACTGATGAATAGCTCTGGAGTGCTTAAGTCGTCAAGTTCGGAGTTGGATCTTGATCGACCCAACATTGAGGATTACCTCCCTTCAGGTGCCGCCATTCAACAAGAACCTCGCGGCAAGCTTCGCTTGTATGTCTTCTCTCTACCATATTCTGTTTGTGCTTTGATTAGGATAAAGAATGAATATAAGTGGGAAATCAAGAAGCAGTATTCTCTTCAGTTTATTTTTTTGAAGCATGGAGTTTTGGTTGTGATTTTAATATTATTAGTTTTCTGCTTTTTTCTGGATATATTTTTCAGGCACGACTTGCTCGATATTTCACCAACTTTATCAGAGGCAGCCGGTGCTATTGTAGATGTAAACTTTTTCATGCATCTTTTATTCATTGTTTTACTTTTTTTGTGGTTTTTATGTATCCGCAATTATCTTTCAGAGAACGAATTGTAATGACAATGTTGTAGAGAGAACTTCATGTCAAACATAATGAGCTATCCTTCTTTTAAAATTTTACACTTTCACTGCCACAAATATCCTTTCATATCGGCTTTTCTGTTTCATTTTCATGTTTGTTTAGGTTATTTATGATAATATGCAAACTTATATTTTAAAATCACAATATCAACAAATATATGTGTCTGTGCGTATATATGTAAATGGAATTCAGTCTTGGCTAAGCTTTAATGGTCACTCTTTCTCACACATTTAGAACTTTTATGTTGGACCAGGACTCGTTCACAAGATGTTTCAAGTCAAATCCTCCAGAACCATGGAATTGGAATATTTATTTGTTTCCTTTGTGGGGTTTCGGAGTTTTTGCTCGATATTTGATAATATTCCCTGCAAGGTTAGCTTATTCCTATTACTGTGAAGTTTACTGTTACTATTAAGTTTGCCTATTATAGGGTCTGCTCGGCTGATTTCAGATTGTGTAATTAAGAACTAAGATTGACAGTATATTAGGAAAAACAACATGGTTTGAACTTCGTCTTTTCCACTATCTAATTCACCTTTTTTTTGTATATGGCCCTATATCTCTTACTTTGCTGCTTTTCATATTAACGAGTTCCTTTATTGTCATCTTTTCTTGAAAAATAATCCCTCCTTCCCACAATAACTGAGTCATTTGCAAACAAATATTGTTGATAGACTTTTAGCAAGTGTACTAAAACTATCGAAGTAATAAAATAAGTTCGTATCACGAGGACTGTGTTAATCTCAATTTAGCAATAAGGTTATTATCTAGGATGTGTAAATTTTATAAGTGCCCGAGGCAGTAGGTTTGTGTGCATAAAAAGTAAATAAACAGAAAATAAGATTGTTTTGGAAAAGATAAGGAGAGATGAGACTAGGTCTTTCGAATCATCGATGTTCCCCTAATTGGTATACTGCACCTATTCTTATGAATGATTCTCAGTTCCACGATAGTTAACAAAATAGTCATAATCAATCCCTTGAGTTAGGACCCTCTTTTCAAACTACAGCCTCTAATTCCTTAAGTAATCTAATAATCTTTAAAGGTTTGAAGCACGTTAACCTAATATCACTAATAAACGATTATCCATTCCTAAACTAACCATGTTTATTAGAACAATTCAATTAGGTATAAGTCGAAAGCTATGGTCAGTAGTCATTGGTTCTCACTAAATCATATTTATATTTGACCAGGATAGAAAAAAACATTAAGAACAATTGAATTGAATAAAAACTAGATTGCCATTCACAATAAATAGAGTTTCGCAGCAACATGGTTCAATTAGGGTTACAAGGAATCTTCTCAGACCTAATCTCTAAGAGATTTAGCTACTTATAACCGAGTTTACAAATAGCATAATCGATGAAATAATTAAAACATACATGAACTGAGTAAAGGATGATGAAATCACCCTTCCAGCAGTCTTCAGGTCTCAAAATCGCACTTTTGCTCTCCAAAATCGTAACTCTTGTTTCTGGCGCTGACTTCAACTTAAATAGGAAATATTTTCTGCGCCCAAAATCACGCCACGCCTCATAAAATCGTGCCACGATTCTGCAAAATTGCGCCACGCCACATAAAATCTCACCACGATTTCAGTGGCAGAATTAAACCTTCATTCTGGTCACAAAATCGTGCCACGCCACATAAAATTGCGCCACGATTGCCTATTTCCAGCACTTCCATAATTTCTTCTTTTCACACCCCTGGTTACCTTATATTACCTCAGAACTTTATCAAAATGTCAAAATAAGTCCTAAAAAATACGTAATGACAGCATGTCAGCAATTGTCCCAAAAAAAATTGACCCATTTCACTTTCCAATACAATATTAATTACTTTTTTCCAATTATAACTCTAATTAATACTACTTTCACCACTCCCAATTCAATATATTCTACTTTACATTTATGATAAAGAAGAATGCACCAATACTTAACAAAGACACTAAAAACCATTTTTCTCTCTCTTTCACTTATACATTTTTTCTTAATATGTGTGAAACAAGCAAAAGGCTCAATTATAATGGGACGGAGGGAGTAATGCTATCCTAATTGATCTTGCAGGGTTCTTGTGTTAACAATAGGATGGATAATATTTCTCTCCTCCTTCATTCCAGTGCACTTTCTATTGAAAGGACATGACAGGTTGAGGAGGAGTATTGAGGTAATTATTCAACTTATTCATGATTCTTCCATCTTTTCCTATGTTATATTTTTGTTGGTTTCACCGTGTCTTTTCTTAGACCTTACTACTGAAACTACTGTTAAACACCATTCTAACAGCATAAATTATAAGAAAAATGCTAGCAACACATATTCTAACACACACTTTTCAACACACTCTCTTTGATTGGTTAGAATTCACATAGGACCCACCAAAATTATATGGGACCGACATGATTTGGTGGGTCCCATGTGAACTCTAACCAATCAAAGAGAGTGTGTTGAAAAGTGTGTGTTAGAATGTGTGTTGCTAGCATTCCTCAAATTATAAATAACCTCTCAGATTTCTCTTTTATTCACCTCATCTAGAAACATAATAAATTTCTGGGTTTCAGTTGTCTTGATGATACTGATATTTAAGCTGAATGATATGCTAATATACTTCAGGTTTATGTCCATTTTCTGGTATCTGCTTGTGTACTGCTATTTGAATATTAAAATGACGTCAAAGTTTTAGCTTCATTTGGTTTTAAGTGTCTATTCTCTAGTCTCAGTTCATTTTGCCTCACCTATTGGGGAAAATATATCATTTTCCCTACATTTTGTTTTAATTTTTACTACGAAAAGTGAAGGATTTTCTCTTGCAGTAAGAACGTTAATATCCATTAATAGATTGGTCAGTTGCAGAAAGAAAACGTTGTTAAAATGGCTGCATTTAAAAATCAAATTGTCAATTAGACTACAGAGGAGTTCGTAGAAATATGTTGAATATTGAAAACCACCTGTGGAGCAGGTGTCTTTTTATTTTTGAAGTTCAATGGAACAAGATTTGGCCAAAAGTTTGGTGGACATGATTTAAATTTTCCCTCTATGTAATTATTTACCGGATTACTGGATGCTGTATGTACTAAATACAAGTTGTTTCCATATTCTTGTTTGTCAGGCAATGTATTGTGTATATTTTCTAAATGCCTCTCCTTTTATCCCTTTGCTGGGTATTAATTCCAGCACATTAATATTTTGTACATCAAACTAAATGTATTTAAATTGTTTATTTCTTTCAGAGGTCTTTGGTAGAGATGATATGCAGTTTCTTTGTTGCATCTTGGACAGGGGTTGTCAGGTACCATGGACCAAGGCCCAGCAGGCGACCACAACAGGTTTGTCTACCATATTAATGTTCTCGTATTTTCCTTATTTCCACATTCAAGCAAGATAAATGTCATTAATCACTATTTGACTTTTCCCTTCGTTTTCTTGACAGGTTTTTGTGGCCAACCACACTTCCATGATTGATTTCATTGTCTTAGAACAGATGACTGCATTTGCTGTTATTATGCAAAAACATCCTGGATGGGTTGGTAAGCATATAGAGCATGATTTAATTAATTACATAGGAGTATAGGACATGTATCTTTATCACGGATGAGAAGCTTTATGATCTAAGCATTTGTTGTTGAAGTTAAAAGGTTTAGATAACAAGAGAAAGGAATAAGTACTTCAAATTATGACTACGATTTGATGTGTTGATTATACAAAAGGCAAAGCATTAATATTGATGATCCGAAAGGGAGGTATTGCTTTGGTACTATGTTGAATTAAGAGTTTAAGATATTAATGACAGGAAGGAATAAGGACTTCGAATTATGATTATGATTTCATATATTGATGATCCGAAAGACAGAATTTGCCCTTATTTATATTCATATTAAACTCCTTCCTAATTATAATCAAACATGAAATAAATCATGAGAATAACTAAAAATTATAAAAACAAGTTCTAAGAGATGGTCAATTATACTTAAAGATAACATCGAGATATTATAAAAAAGCATATGGACTTGCTAGGTTTTTTTATGATTACACTCAGATTTTAACAGAATTTGAATTGCTCAACCAAAGATTTGTGGGGGGATGGGTTCATTGCCCTTTGTCCTTAGGCGCTCTTCTTAGGCTGTTATGTGATCTAAGTGGACATCAGGAAGAGTAGGGTGTATGATGAACAATGATGGATGATGTAAAGAATAGCTTTGTAATGTTGAATTGTTGTCATAACTTTTCTTGACTAAAATTATTTATAAATTATATTAAAAGTATAACTACTGTACAGGATTGTTGCAAAGCACCATTTTGGAGAGTGTAGGATGTATTTGGTTCAATCGATCAGAAGCAAAGGATCGAGAAATTGTGGCAAGAAAGTTAGTATAAGTAAAATTATCAGAAAATATATCTCTGTTTCAAATTCCTCCTTACTTACATGATTATGCATATTCTAGATTGAGGGAACATGTCCAAGGAGCTGACAACAATCCTCTTCTCATATTTCCTGAGGGAACTTGTGTAAATAATCACTATACAGTCATGTTCAAGAAGGTATGTGAATCATTTGCAATTACAGTCGTATAAAATGCAGTTTGTGTTATCATATTCGTGCAAGAGCTTTTCTTTTTTTGTTCTGTTATGTTGCACCCATTTATCTCTCTTCTATTCATGTCCCTATTCTCTTTATTGAAGCCTTGTAACTTTTAATGGTGTTTAGGGTGCATTTGAACTTGGCTGCACAGTTTGCCCAGTTGCAATCAAGTACAACAAAATATTTGTCGATGCTTTTTGGAACAGTCGAAAGTAAGATATTTCTCATGTTAATTACTTCTAGTGTTGTAAAATATCGGCCATGGTAGCACCATTTCAAATTGAGATGGAAGATATTTTGACAACCGCCATGGCAAATCCATGAAGGATGGCAGCACTATGGCAGTTTATGGAGGATTTTTTGGCTTTCCGCCATTGTCTTCCATCTACAATCGACAACACTGATTACATCTACCACGTACTTTTTTTATTGTTGTAATAAAGATTCTGCACTTCATGCTTTACAGGCAATCATTCACTAAACATCTGTTGCAGCTAATGACATCTTGGGCTGTTGTCTGTGATGTTTGGTACTTGGAGCCACAAAATCTAAAGCCAGGAGAGACACCCATCGAGTTTGCGGAAAGGTAAATAATCTTGACTCTGAATAAATACAGAGGCTTATGTTTTGGCACTTTCTCTAAGTGTCGAAATTGTGTCTATTTTATTTTAATTCTGCAGGGTTAGAGACATAATCTCAACTCGTGCTGGCCTTAAGATGGTTCCTTGGGATGGATATCTGAAGTATTCTCGTCCTAGCCCAAAGCATGGAGAAAGAAAGTAAGTTCAAATTCCTATTTTTTCTGGGTGTCCAATGTGTTGTCATATATTGCCTGTGAGGCTGCGACGTAAGTGTTATCATTTTGATTAATTTTTTGGAACTTTAAAAATGTTTTATGTCTTATAACCCGATCCAACCCAAAACATTTTGGGTTGGGTTGGTTCAAGGTTGACAGAAAACTAATTTCGACTCAACCTCAACCGGTGAGTTTTGATTAGATCAGGTAATCTGTTTGACCTAAACCGGTGAGTTTTGATTAGATCAGGTAATCTGTTTGACCTAAACCGACTCAACCATATCCGTGTACACCCTAAACTTGAACCTTTCTGTTTATGTCAAAATATAGTATTAGTGTTTTCCAATATTCAATGGCCCTACATTACAAATAGGATTGGTTAAATATTAGTAATATACTCACTATATAAATATTTATGTTGCAATATGCAACTAATGCTGTTTGTTAGAAATTTACATTCTACTGTCATCTGTGTTAGTTTTTGAGTTAATTCTTATGTGTCATCTTGTTGAATATATTGGCTATCACTCACTTGTAGGCAACAAAACTTTGCTGAGTCGGTGCTGCGGCGCTTGGAAGAAAAATGACTTGTACCTTCTGTATATTATTCTTATTCTTATTTATGCTACTATTTATATTTAGGTTCATTTTGTTATGCATATCCAAAAAAAAGTTGCCCAATAATATTTTGCAAGCATGATCGATTTTCCTGGACAAATAAATAAATGGGAGCTAGATTTTTCATTGATGAATAATTATGACGGGGTTCTGGATCAGAGCCTTCATTCAAACGTATTTGCAGTTGTTCCCTTTTGATATCTTTTTCATGAATTACTTATTCCTTGTATTTCCCTTTATGTTTTTCCTATTATCTGAATAAAGACATCAGTAAAAAAAAACTAATAATAGGAAGATAATATTGTTGAACTTTTCCCTCAAAAAATAATATTCTCGAACTTTTCTGACTTATTATTCTATATTTGTACTGGTTCAGTGGTAAGGAGGGGTGCTTATTTAAAACGACTTGAGATAAACCATCAAAATTAATCTTGTAAGTCACTCTCAAATTAGTTTCTGACTTTTAGTATTTTGAAATAGTGTCTTTGTCAAAAGTTTATCAATTAAGTCCCTCGTCATGTGACAAAAACAGAGAGAAAGGGATCTAATTGAGAAACTTTTGACAATATTTCAAAATAGTTTGTCAAAAGTTTCTCAATTAAATATGTCGTCATGTGACAAAAACATAGAGACAAATTGAGAAACTTTTGACAAAGACAAGGATTGTTTTAAAATATTAATAGAGTCAGGAACTAAGAAGGGTGTATTGGATTAGGATTTTAAAGGACAATTTTTGTTTGAAAAAGTCTTGAGGATTTTAAAAGACTTTGCAGGATTTTGATGACTTTGAAGATTTTAATAGACTGTTAAGGATTTCAATAGATTTAATTTATAAGATTTTAAAGGATTTGAAATGATTTTATGGATTTCAAGAGATTTAACAGATTTTAAGAATTTTAAGGTATAATTGAAAAAATATCATAACACACTCTCTTTTAAAAAATCTCAATAAAAAC
>Ga0228711_1004956_pt1 | contig 20328 bp, 3 predicted proteins | sample MedpolnodulmetaG_2_FD_177996 | JGI IMG/M metagenome (GOLD analysis project Ga0228711, IMG submission 177996) | Root nodule microbial communities from Medicago polymorpha collected in Santa Monica, California, United States - brown nodules | ecosystem: Host-associated > Plants > Roots > Nodule... | reverse complement strand
CCTCCTACATAACAGGAGAAATGTCTACGGGCCCAATATTGAACTGGACAAGGATGACATACTATGCCTTGTGTTCAATATAGACATGAGGGCAAAAGGGTAATTATACACATGAACATTATCACAAAAAGGTTTCGTCAGATCACATGACATTCTCGTCACTTGGGTAGCAGTGATGTGTTGCTAGATACCGCTCACTGTTTATAATATTAAATATGTGATTTAATATTATTGCCAACGTTACGGGAACCTATAGGGCCACACACAAAAGATAGATAAATGAGAAAAATAAATAAGTAAGACTTATTTATAAAAAAATAAGTGAGACTTATTAGTAATTAAATAATTAAATATGACTTTATTATTTAATTTACGAAAAATAGAGAAACGCGGTCCACCGTAAGGTACAGTGTACTTAAGTGCATGTCTTACTGACCACACAAGTGATTCTATAAATAGAACCCTTGTGTTGAAGCATAATTAGACTTTTTGTGAGTGCTTAACCTAATTCACAAAAGTTGTGAAACTCTAGCCGCCGCTCTCTAAACTTTGTTCTCTCTGAATCTCCGTTGGAATTGGCTAGCACCGGTCATCGGAGAAGTTCTGTTCGTGTGGACTAAGTAGAGGCATCGCTACTTTGCTTTGCTCGTGGTCAGAAACAATTCTACGACAAAGGTTCTGCTCTTCAAGAGGTAAACACAAGAATCCTTAAATTGTTTAAGTATGTGTTTGATTTGTGATTAATGATTTAATCAAGATTCGTTTCAATGAGATTTCTTCCGCAAAGAGGATTAAAATTTTGAAAAACCCCTCTTAAAATCCCTTCACTTGTTACATTAAGTCACACACTAATCAGCCAAATGACTTGAATCTTCGCAATAGAAGTCTTCAAAAATAAAAGATGCCAAAAAAATTGAAAGGCACAGTTAAAAGCAATACTCTCTCCGTTAAAAATTCAAATTACACTTATTAAAAAAAGCTAAAACATAAGAATTTGAAGTATAGTTTTGTGTGTTTTCTTTGAAATAAGTTTAATGGGAAGATGTAAAAACAATTTTCATTGGCTATTGATTATGAAGAAAATGAAAGAGAGAAAAATTGTATGTAATTTGTATTTAATTTCATAAGCAAAATTTTTTCTTGAAAAACATGTTATATATTTTTTTAAAAAAACAAGATTAAATAAGATAAAAGTTTGTCTTTTTTGCTTACATTTTGAGATAAAGAAAATGAGTTTTTTCCTTACATTTTGGAACGGAGGGAGTATTTGGTATCCCGTGACCTTATCTCAGTCAGTAGGGATATTGCATATTATATGCATGGGTCGGGGATCGAATCTCGGACATCTCACATCTCCATATTTTATGTGAGCTCTAGTCACTAAACTTCTTTTAAAAAAATATATATATTTGGTAAAGGGCTAGAGCTGTCTGATCAACTCAAAAAGTTTCCATCCGAAAAATAAGAGTCGTAAAAAAATTATTTTTAAGCATTGCCCACTATTTGTCCACTATAAGTGAACTATTGAATTTTTCTTTTTATTTACCATTTGTGACACTTTTTTTACTTACAACTTGCAAGCTATAACATTAATTTACCTGTTATGAAACTATTAGAATATGAGCAAGAAGAACAAGATTAAAGAGAAGTAGAGAATGAGAGAGAAGAGGGATGATGCTGTAATATTTTTCTATCACTCAAAAGTAAGTATTCAAGTATCGTTTTCATAGGGACTAGTGCGATATTATAAGCCGTTCAACATACATCATCGTTCTAAGTTAGGGTTTAATTGGTTGTTTGTTATAAAACCTAATCGAGCTAAAATGCGACAATTAAAATGAGATTCGATAAGACTTAAAACTATTAGGATTAGATTTCATTGACCAAAATTCACATATATCCTTATGATCACATATATGGATTCGAGCAATTAATCGGTCTTATCACATATCACACGACAACATCATTTATGTCTAAACAATGTCGTGACTTCGATCGTATCATTTAATCGACGATTTCTCAATCAATTAAATGATCCAATAGAATTAAGCTTTGATATTTGAAGTACCAAAACCTAAACCCCATTTCTAGAATTCAAGCTTTGATAGATGATTACCCTGATTCTAGATTCAAAAAGTATTTTTCAATATCATTTCAAATCAGTCATAAACATGAATAACAAGGATAATATCAATATCAAGTAAAAACCTAGAATCATATATTGAAGGATCAAAAGAAATACAGACTATGCTTGATCAAGTACATCTGATCCCAACAAGTGAGATTTAGCTACTCATTGTCATGGTAGCCTTGCAAAAATGGAAGAAAAGATGAAATTGCATTGCAAGATCTTGATTTCTCAAACAATCTTGAAGAATCCACTTCCTAACACTCTTGCTCTATGTTTCTCTCTCAAATTCGCCCTATCTCTCTCTAAAATAAAAGTCTGATATGATAAAAAAAATGAGAAAAAAGGCTTTTCTACTTTTGCTAGGAAGTGACTTCTCGTCAGGCGAGATGATGCACGCCATGGCGAGTTGAGCTTCCTTCGCCAGTGGGTTTCTACCACGTCATCCAGGAGCCTGAGATCGCCTTATCTCGTCATGGCGAGGCTATTGCTCGTTGTGGCGAAGCCCTGTTTGCCTGGAGTCTTGACTTTTTAGAACTTGCTCGCTTTCTCATTCGCTTTACTCTGGCCATGGCGAGTTGGCTCGCCATGTCCTTGCTGTGGTGTGCTATGGGCTTCCCGAAACTGGTGCTCTCTGTAACTCCTCGTTGTGAGCTCGCTTCCTCCTCGTTATGGCAAGGCTTGGACTTGTGAAAATGTGAATTTTCTGACTTAGGTCGCCTTGACCTCGTCTTTGTTCGTTGTGGCGAGTTAACCTTTGCCTTTATTCATGTTTCTTTGCTCAATTCAGGTCATGGCTTGCAGTTTCCTACACAATGGGATGGAGTAAAAGTTAAGTAATTAAGGGATAAGTACAAATAAATGTGACTTAGAAGATAAGTAATATGGTGTCACTTAAGAGATAAGTACAAGGGTTTGTAGACATCCACTTATTATATTCATAACAATACCAATTTTTTTTATTTTTAGAATTTTTATTATAAAAAAGTGATTTCTTCATATATTTTGTTGTTGTTTGCGGATCGGTTTGTTCAACCTCAGACCAACAGAGGAGGGATTCGAACCAACATATTACACCTTTTTATCTATCGCGAACAGAGCCTTAATTAACATGATAGTTCATTGAAGAGGAGTTAAACAGAATGTACCCTAGCCGTCACCCCTTTCTTCTTCTTGTCTACAAAAGAGGGGTCAATTTTGACTAAAAAATCACCTCTCCGAGTTGTTTTTCCTTCTATCCTAATTGAATAAGTGATTTCCACATATTTTCAGTTTTCTTTCGTTTGTTTTTGTTTTTGTGATTTCGTCGTCTTTGCACGACTCTGTTTGTTTTGATTTCCCGTCACCCATTTCTTCTTCTTGTCTACAAAAGAGGGGTGATTTTGGGTCAATTTTGACTCAAAAATCACCCCTCCAAGTTGGTTTTCCTTCTATCCTAATTGAATAAGTGATTTCCACATATTTTTAGTTTTCTTTCGTTTGTTTTTGTGATGTCGTTGTCTCTGCACGACTCTGTTTGTTTTGATTTCCTGTCTTTGTATGGTGTGTTTTTGATTTTCCTTCTTAGTATGATGTTTATTTGATTTAGGTTGAAAGATTTGCTTTGAGCAAGTGCAGATCCGATCAATGACTTTGACATCGTCAACGTTGCAGATCTGGATACATGAGTATTCCGAAGACTTGAATATAGTCATATTTGTAGGCATAGATACTTTGTCGTATTATGCTATTAGCATGAATGTTGTGAGTTTGTTCGCAGATTCATCCTTTTTGTTTTTATCGAATTTGAATTTGTATTGTATCGATATACTCTATCAATTTAGATGAATGCATATCGTTTACTTTTGTCAAAAAATGGAACAGACCGATCCACATACCTAACTTTAGCTGTATTTTTTATTTTTTTTTGAAAGATACCTCTAGCTGTACTGCAAGGATTTGAATCATCTCATGATCATTCTCTTATGTTGTCTATCCTACCTTAATTTCAGCCATCCACTAGCTTTTTTTCCCTCTCTTCTTCATCATTATTATTACATTTATGTATCAATCAACCGTTGAATTAAAAAAGAAAATATGGGCTAAATCAAAAAGGTTGAAGTGGATCCACATCCGTAATGTAAACCGGTCCTCAGGAGTTTATATATTTGCCTAGGAAAGATAAGAACGCCGTATGGTAATAAATGGGATGGACATTCCCTTGCTATTGTTTGGCTCAATGTTCCATTGATATGGCTAAAATGATGCTTAGAGGTTACAACCTGTTGGTATTAAATGTGGGTTTTTTTTAGGCAAAATGTTGATTCTTAAATTTTACTGATGTGGAATCAGGAATGTGATGAACATGGGAAGATCGTGGGTGTGGTTGTTGACTGAATTGTGGCCTTGATGTTTGACGGTAGTATTTTATTAAGCGCAATGCTTCATCCAAATTTTTTAATAAAAAAACAAAATACATAAATCATCAAGATGAAAATTGACCAAAAAATAAACACTAAGATCAAATAAAACACCTTGAAAATTAACATCTACTCACTCCATCGCTTATTATAAGTTTTTTTTTACTAATTTTACACATTAAAAAAAAGTTGGTAGTATTGTTAATGCATCTAGTTTATGTGTGAATTTTACTAAATTATAATTTGTTTGTATGTATATTTAATTTGACTTTTCATATTTCAATGCAAGTTAGTAATATTAATTATGTATATGTTTGAAAAAAAATAAATGCACCTAGTAATTTGCATAGAAGGTTATAATTTAGGGACTAAACTTTTTTCAAAGGGAGTTTCTAATTAAGGACAGACTGAGTATAAACACCCTTAGCCTTTTTCACATTTTTTAAAAAAAAGTTGTTAGTATAATTAATTTGTTTGTATGTGTATTAAATTTAATTTTTAATATTTTAAGACAATATAGTAGTATTAATTATGGGGTATGTTTAGAAAAATAATAATAAATGCATGTAGTAAGTAAAAGGGAACTTATATTTAAAGACAAATTTTATGTGAAATGCGTGCTTATATATAATAAGGACGAAAGGAGTAATGCATTTTTTTTGTCAAGTAGCCTAGGGACTAGAATTTACATTTTTCAAGATGAATAAGTGGAGTGTCCGGGGTTCGAATCCCGACCTCTGCATATAACAATGCATGTCCCTATCAACTGAGTTATACTCATGGGGACGAAGGAGTAATACATTTAAAAGTTATTCAATGTTTTTTTTATAGGAACGAGAATTTTTTTCTAACACTTTTGTTTCTTAAAAAAAAGGTATTATTTAATTTATTTGAATAAGTTGAGCGTAAGTTATGGGGATGAGGACATCATGGTTCTCATTGTTGATAGACGCACGTTGACAAATCCAAGAAAGGTAGGTTATGGTGGTCTAATTTGTAAACACGATGAAAGTTTTCAACTTGGTTTCTTTGGTAGTGTAGGGATCTCAAATATCATACATGCTGAAATTCAAACTCTATTGACTAGTATCAAATTGTGTTGGGATGCAGGATATAGAAAACTCGTATGTTACACCGACTTTCTTCATGTAGTGCAGTTGGTAATGAAGGAGACTACAACAAGGCTCCTCCATTGTGCAAATCTCCTATAACTCATTCAGGTGTATCATGTTAAGGATTGGTCTATATTTATAAATCATATTCTTCGAGAGGGAAATTCTTGTGCTAATAGCCTGATAATCTTACTAAGATGAGAGCTAACCATGCATATCATCTTGTTACTTTTATCGAACCTCTTATGTGTAATCCGTTAGCTTTACTGGGTGATGCTTTAAGTGTGTTGAACATACATAAGATTATAAATGATATACATGACCAACATACTTAAATAAACGCTAATAATATTTCTATTACTATTATTATATTAATTCCTTTTCCAGATAAGATTATAAAAATGTTAACTTTTTCGATAAGTTAAACTTTTTAGCCTGCATTAGTTTTTCATATATTCAAATATGTTATTATAAACTAAAATTGAAATATGATATTTTGTATAATTAAATTCTTTAAAATGTGAAATTAAATATGAAAAGATATTTAATTTCATTGGTTCATTTCAAACATAAATTAAATTACTTAATGAAATACGTTAATACTCCCTGTTTAAATACCTTTGAAATAAGTGATTTTTGAAGTGTTTATATGGGTTCAACTCTGGGAAGAAAGGTATATGATGTTATAGGGATTTTGGTCCGTTCGATGGTTTTTTTTAGGGGTATTAGTGCGAGTAACGGAGGATATTTGTTTACAAAATGTTTCCGAGGTCATTTGTGATGAAGTTTGAGGATATGGCTCAATGTGCAGGGGTTTGACTTTGACTTTAGTGTTGGTGATGATTTTGGAAATTAGTTTTGATTGATTTTGATGGAAGTCCTCGGTTGAGTGTTGTTTTCATTTGGATTTTGGATATACGAGATGTATGCATTTTCTTTTAAATGTTCCATCCATATACAATGTTGTTTGCTTTGTTGTTTATGTCTTGCTGATATCCATTTGTCATTTGCAAATACTTGATTATTAATAAATTTTGCATTTAAAAAAAAGACTGTTATGACATAAATAACTAACTAACTTAACAATTTCAGCATTTTGTTAGGACTTAAAGATAATTGACCGAGTTCAACAGTGGTGTATTGATGACATTCAATGACAATTTAAGACAGGAAAATAATAACGAGTGTCGTAAAAAATTATTATCACATACATTATCTAAAAATCATTTTTATGTTTATAGACTAACTAATGTATTAATCTTATATTATAGATCAAATACATTAGTTATTCAATAAATTCATAAAATGATTTTTTTTTCTTATAATTGAGCATATAAGTGAATTTTAAAAGTGCATTTTTAATGGAAGTATCACATCTATAAAAACATTAATTTAGGAGCATCAATTATTATTATTATTTATTGGTGAGAGAGAGAGAAAATAGGAGGATCTATATAGTAGGAGTTGTGGAAACCTCGTAGGAGGGAATCTATGACGTTGCTTTTCAGTTTCAAGTTCACAGCCTTATTAAGGTATTCTTTCTTTCTCTTTCTTCCACATGCTCTGTCACTGTTTTTTCCCTTAATCCAACCTTTTCTTTGAACTATAATAATCACTTCTCAAATCTACTTCACTTCATCATTGGATTCTTCTCACTCCATTTTTTCAGGTTCTGCTGGATTTTTTACATCTAGTCTAGGGTTTTAATGTTCTTTTTTCAAACTAACTTGCTGTTTTTAATGTTGTTGTTATGTTTTAATGTTGTTTTTAATGAAACTATATGTAGTTGACTCTTGGGTTGTTCTTCATTTTTCATAGTTTTTAATGAAACTATGTTCTTTTTAATGTTCTTGTCTTTTTTGTTTAATTTAGTAACGAGGTACTATTGTTTTGAATCTTTCAATTTCTTCATGGTATTTTTTCCTATGCAAAATGTTACATGTTTTGTTATTAGTCTTACATCAAAATGGGTTATTTTCTACTTGTTTGAAAATGGGTATAGTATATAAATTAGGCTATTTCATGAAAATTTAGTTTTTTTTTGGTTGTTTGAAACAATGAAGTAGCATGTAATTGAGGGTCATTTGTATTTTATTTAGTTTTTGTTGCAGATTTTGATGCTTGAGTTCTGTTCTTTGTAAAACATCGATTGTTGACGTGATGGGGAAAGGAAGAAGTCCTGGGAAATGGATCAGGAGCTTACTCTCAGGAGGGAAGAAATCTTCATCGAAGTCTAGTTCGTCAAAGAAGAATGATATTTTTGTAAGTGTTTTCGTGGTTGTCACACATTTTTGTTTATGATTTGATTTTATGTAACGGCTGCCTCTGTTATAAGGAAATTATTAAAGGTAGAAATATGCTATAATTGTTACTTATAGGGTGTGAGTACTTTGAATTTTGAAATAGGAATGTTGTAATTGTTGTTTCAATTCGTGTATGTAGAAATCTTCGAGTAACAAGGATGCACGGGGAACTTCTGAGTTAACTGTTTCTAATCCAATTTCAACTGTGGATTCTTTGCAAATATCCGCACCAATATCTGGAGCTAATGTTGCGAAAGCAGTGATTTCAGAAAAGGAAGTAGTTAACAAGTCATCTCATGAGAGGGATATTCTCTCAAATGGAAATGAAAAGGCTCAGGTACCGGCTGTTGCTAATGTTGCAACTCAAGATGATCTTGAGACACTCAGGCTTACGGAAGCAGCTATTAAACTTCAGGCTGGTTGTAGAGGCTATCAGGTAATACTCCCCTGTAATTTTACATTTATGTTATGCGGGCTGATATGCTTCTGTTATAACAGTTTGTTTGAATTCTGCTATGTAACAGTACTGTAACTCTGCTATAGCTGCTTTTTGACAAAATTTTGTACTAAGCAGCGTATCGCGGAACAATAGTGATTTGTTTGAATTCCTCTACACTATTGCGTGTTTAACAACACCGTTAAATTATAATTATATGTAAAATGTCACGGACATTGCAAATATTAATGAAGTAGAGTAGAAATGCTTGAAGATACCATTGCAACCACATCTATTACACTTTTATTTTAAACTAAATTTGCAGTTGTAGGAAAACAGAAAATATAGCTTGTATGTTTGACATTTTGTTTATGCAATTTTATTGGAAATTATTTAGTGTCATGATATATTTGGTCAAGAATTGCGGTACTCACTGATTCTCAATTTGCAAAGCCATCACATGCAATTTGTCTTAGTATTGGTACTTTATTGGAATGTTTCTTTATGTATGATTAATGGTTAATAAATACTTAAAGTGATTCTTGCATAACTTCATTGAAGGCTCGTCGGGAATTTCATACTCTCAAAGCTGTTACACAGCTGCAAGCTCTTATCCGTGGTCACTTGGTTAGAAGACAAGCTGTTTCTGCTTTATATTGTGTGAAGGGAATTGTTAAAGTGCAAGCATTGGCTCGTGGTTACAATGTTAGACGTTCTGATATTGGGCTTGAGGTCCTGAAAATTCGCAAGGTAAAAGTTTTTTGGCTAATTCTATCAATGCAATGATCTTTACATTGTTCTCTCTGAATTTCTTAGTCGAAATGTAGGAGGTTTTTATTTAATTACCAATAGATGTTTACTGTCATACAAAAAGAATGTTCGTGTGACTTTATAGAACATACTCTGCGGCGTAGATGAGTGTCATCAATTGCATGCTCCCTACCCTTGTATTGCTTCACTAATTACTTCAATGTACTTTTCTCAGGATACTCAATGTTCAAAATCTATTGGCATTGTTACATCTACACCAGCAGACAAGCTGTCAGAAAATGCCTTTGTTCGCCAGGTATGAACTTCTAATTACCTATATAGATGATAAATAATAATAGATTGTTTTAGGTTTTCCTAATATCTGAAATATGACTAAAATCAGTTAATTAAAACTTCCACAAAAATGTTATCAGTTGATAATTTTATTGTCCATGGAAGGTTTCCTCCCTTTTTTTTCTTCTTTTTTTCCTTCCGGTAAACACTAGTAGTATTAATTGAATTAAAGAAGGATAAAAATGTCTTGACTCCCGACTCGACTTTTGGGGTCTTGAATTTGTCGTTGTTATATATGTCACAACTTTGAAGTTTTAAACTTGCTTTACACTAATTTTATATTCAATTCATGCCTCAACTGAGTCTGAAATTTCTTCATATAATTTCCAATAGCTAAGGTAGTTGTTTATGTTATGTGAAAAGTAGTTTTGGTCACTGAACCATTCCACCTCATGTTATGATTTTAAGTTGACAACTCTTGGAATTTTTCTGATCAATTACTAATTTTACCTTACTCTCACCCTTTACTAAAAGTTTTTCTATCATGTGCAAATTTGCACATGTTAATAAGTTTAAAATAGTAACTTTGCATTGGAACTTGACAATTTGTTTTAAATATATAACTTTTTAATAAATAATTGTTGGTTTTTTTGTCAAAAAAATAAAAATAAATAATTGTTGGTTTTCAATAAAAACTTGCTAATTTTAGTTGCTTTAACATATGCAATATTGCACATGTCAGACAAATGCTTACTAATATTATTTATTGATATGAATGGTGTCAGACAGATGCTTACTAATATTATTTATTGATATGAATGGTATAACAAAGTTTTGAAGAACTGATTTTTTTTCTCTATGGTTGTTTGGTTTAGTTCTTATTGTTTTGAAATTAAATTGTCTTGGTATAATTTGACTTCGATAAAAGCTCATTCCATATGATATCCATTTCAGCTGCTGGCTTCATCGACCCATGCGTTTCCTCTATCTCTAAATAGCGATCTTGGAGAACCTTACTTGGCTTCGAAGTGGCTTGACCGTTGGACAACATCAAGCTTTTGGGCACCTCTTCCTAAATTGAAGAAGAAACTTGACTCGGTGTCGGCTGAAAAAGGACAAGTTAAAAGGACTACCCGGAAATCGCCTGCTGTGAAAGCTTCTGATGGCTCGAGTTCTGGTTCTAGCAACCAAAAACAACGTCCAAAAAAGGATTCAAATCACTCATTGGTTTCAGCTCAGGCACAAGAACTCCCAAAGAAAGAAATTGAGAAAAGTAGTCTAAAGAAAACTCGTATGCAGAATGTTTCAGACAGATCTGAGATTGTTAATGAGAAAAGAAAACACAGCTCTAGGGCAACTTCAGATCAAACTGTCACTGATGTTTCAGAGCAGGGGCCAGGTTCCTCTTCTGAGAAAATGAAAGAAACGACGGAGCCAAAGTCAGAAGAATCTTGCCCTGAGAAAGGTCTTGGACAGAAAGTACTGGAAGAGAATAATGAAAAGCCAAAGAAGAGCTCAAATGGTGGTGCCAAAGAAGAGAAAGGTCTTGGAAAGAAAACTCTAGAAGAGAAAAACGATAAGCCAAAGAAGAGCTTAAATGGCAGTACCAAAGAAGAAAAAAGTCTGGGACAGAAAACTCTAGAAGAGAACAACGATAAGCCAAAGAAGAGCTTAAATGGCAGTGTCAATGGAGAGAAAGATCTTGGACAGAAAACACAAGAAGAGAATACTGATAAGCTAAAGAAGAGCTTAAATGGCGGTGTCAAAGAAGAGAAAGGTCTTGGACAAAAAACACAAGAGAATAATGATAAGCCAAAGAAGAGCTTAAGTGGCGGTGCCAAAGAAGAGAAAGGTCTTGGACAGAAAGCGCAAGAAGAGAATAATGGTAAGCCAAAGAAGAGCTTAAATGGCAGTGTCAAAGAAGAGAAAGGGCTCAAACAGAAAGCACTAGAACAGGAAGGTCATAATGATCCTACTGCTGTCTTACAGACTAGTGTGAAGAAGGTAGGAGATGAAGAAATTGGAGTCAGCGAAGACTTGAATGGCGGTGACAAAATTATCAGCAACAATTACCAAAGAAGAGCTTCACTGCCTGCTAATTTTAATGATCAAGAAAATGAGATACACAATACTCCAAGTCCAAGAGTGCCGAGTTATATGGCTCCAACTGAATCAGCAAAAGCTAGACTAAGGGGACAAGGCTCCCCAAGATTTGCTACTGATATCATAGACAAAAACAGTTTAACCAGGAGGCATTCACTTTCATCTTCACTTAACAGCAAGTCAGGTTCATTTTCCCCAAGAGTAGAAAAGCTGATAACTTTGAGCGGAAGAGGAGTTGCGAGGACTGATAAATCTCTGTCATCTTCAAGGGACGGGACTGGTAAGCATTTATAATTTTCACTGTTTCTCTGTACCTTTTAATTTACTTGATGATTGGTTAATTCTTTGAGATGTGTTTTTATGGTAAGGAAAAGTTGCTTAATATATATATGGTCAAGTGTATTACGGTGAGGAAAATTTTCTGTTCTCATGAATGATATATTTTTGGTGTACTGCAAGACTTTTAGACTAAAAAACTCATGTTTGTAAGGATAAGTTATTCTTTTATTTATTATCACAAAAAAGTTTCTTCTCCACAAAATTTGGTTCTGCAAATGGCTCCAAAGCAGCAATTTAGAGCCATGTAAATAAACCGTGTAATTTGGATTGTCTATTCTCGAGCAGTCTGGCATTGGCTCTAAAGCAGCAATTTAGAAACCATAAACTGGATATAGAAACCATGGCTTCTGCAAATAGACCTTGTAATTTGGATTGTCTATTCCAAACAGTCTGGCATTGGCTCTAAAGCAGCAATTTAGTCCCGGCTACCTAGATGTAGTTTGGCCTAGGTTTTTGTCTTGGTTATGGTTTGTAATGGCAGTGGTCCCAGACACAATCTACCCCTATCTGTTTCTGTTGTCTCGATTGTGATCTAGCTTAGCCTCCAACCTCAAATTTAATATAATCTTTGGTTATTTTCTAAAGGGTACATTTCCAATAAACTTAAAGTTTAGGTTGTAGCTGTAGGAGGATTGTGAATCAAGTATTGTATAATAGCTTGGTTGTATCTTAGAGTCAATTAGAGTATCTTTTTTTTGAAAAAAATAAATAAAAATATCTTATAGGCTTGATTTTGAATTTTTCTTGTATAGTATAATTTGTTTCCTTATTTTATTAAGAGTCTATTATTAATATAAAATATGGATTAATGCTTTATAATGTGTAATAGTGATATATTAAATATCATTTACATCATTTCAATACTTTTTATTTTATTTTACTTTGAGTGTTCCTTTTCTTCCAACTATACTTAAAGGACTAAACCATATAAACTCAACAAGTGCTACTCCAAGCATTCCTTTTCTCTTGAGTTTGACTGGTCCAATTTTATATACATATCACCTGAACACTGATCCATTTCATATATGTCGCTTAAATCTAGTGAATTACCTCTTCATCAGTTATCCCTTCATTTTGAATAATGAGCCTAACCCAAAGTACTTAAAATCATGTTTGCTCGTACTTCAACTTGGTCTTTCACTTTTGTCTCTAAGCTAGAACTAGAACTAGTTCCCTCCTATATACTCCCTCCATCTCATTTTTTCTGTCATGTTTGGAATATTAGCTCATCTCAAATTAGTTTCCCTTTAGAATATCAAGAGAGTATTATTATTTTTCCAACTATACCCATTTTTGGTATCCAAACCTACCCTATATTTTATAGTCTTTTGTACCTAACTCCTATAATAAAGATACCCTTAATAATTTTCTTAAGATGTGTGAGATGACAAATAAAATGAGACGCAAGGAACACTTTGTCTGATTTTTTACTTAAAAGAACATCATCTGGTTCCAAAGTTTGGCTCCACATCTCTAGTCTTCATTTATTTATTCTCTTAACTTGGCGTTCAAAACTATACCATCTGCAAAAAGCATGTATTGTGGCATAGACTCTTGGATATGTTAAGTAAGCACATCAAAGCCAAGTTAGAAAGATAGGGGATCAAAGTTGACCATCGATGCAATCCTATAGTTATAATAGGGAAGTCTTCCTTGGACACCTTGTGTTCTAACATAGTCATGATTCCGTTGAACACATCTTTCAACTGGATATAGAAACCATGAACTCGTGTTTTTGTCCTTAACCTTTCACAATATCAGTAGGAGGTTTGTATCAAAAGTTACCATTTAAATAAGTGAGTGCAGCAAGCAAGTGCTTGAAGTTTCTCGGCTATAATTTTGATAACATGGCTCAAATTATTTTAATTTTTTTTAGAAAATACAACTAGAATACATTAAATTCAGTAGGCCTAAAGGATTCACTTAAATGTAGGTAATAAGTGGCTTCATATTCATGAAAACGCACTCGTACTTTGTGTTGAATCAAAGCACAAGATGTGTAGATTTTACACGGACATCGAATCAAATATTAGTTTACTTGTATTGTTATTTGAAATTTACTGTTTCAATTACTGACAGTGCTCTGTGGATATTATCAATTTCAGATAAGATGACTCAACCTCAGTGGAGAAGGTGATTTTACATAATCTTTCAGAACAAAGATACCTCACGGTGGTAAAAACTAACGGAGCAAAAGATATGATGAAATATGAAGTACATTACAGCCTTTTTATTTATTCATCGTTGTCATTATTATTTGTGTTATGGTCATAGATACAGAAGGATACATATTGTTATCAGAGTCTATATCAGCTTTCTTTTAGTAGCAAATACTTTGCTGGGTATATATATCTACAGTTTTAACCTTAGGTACCGGTTCCTCTCTTTTTCTAGCCGTTGTGATGTATTGTTCAAACCATTGTTTCAAAGAGTGTCATATTTTTCTAAATTTGAGAATGCTTTCCTGATAATATTTTTATTCAGTAATGTATAGCCGACCCTACTTAGTGAGATAAGACTTGATTGTTGTTGTAATGTTACGAGCCTTGGCACAATGAAGTTGCCACCTCAAGACATTAGCCACTGATTCAAAGGAATTGAATGGTACATTCACCTTCCCTAGACCCCCATCTGATGGGAATCTTGTGCCCTTGGCCATCGTAATGCTATGTGCATTTGAAGGAATTTAACGTGAATTGGCTCTTGGTCATAGCTCGTAATGGTTATATTTAACACTAAGAAGAAAGGTTTCCTAGGAACTAAATCGCATTGAATTGTACATTCCGTCATAGGGGACCTTTCTTCTTAGTGTTAAATATATTCTTAAACATGACGGTAAGGTATCGCGTGTGGTGTGTGTTTTGATTGCAAGTTGATGACCCAACTATACATGCAAGTCTTTTTTCGTTTCTAAAATAAGAAGACAATTAGGTCTCAACTCTTAAGTCAATTTTTTAGACTACGTAACCTCTTTTAGATTCTTGTATACAATACATCTTCCATAATCATCATATGCCAGTAATACTTGTTGAATATGTTCTTTAGATATTTGGAGATTAAACTTTTGGAATTTAGTTTAGAAAAGATTTTGATGCCATCCTCATCTATGAAGAGAAAAGGATATTATGGAATACTTCGTAAAAATCAAATGTATTTGACCTTTTGAATGCTTTGTACTTATATTTTGTTACAGAGAAATGTACTTCTTAGCCTTCTCTTGTAATATAGTGACATCATCAACGGTCCAAAATGATCCATTGATTTTATTTGTCTTTATCCTAATAAAACTTGGGAGTGGAGGAATTTAATGGTTATATTTTGACAATATACCCACTTCTCTCTTGACTTCAGATAATATGGTGACTCTTGAAAATGTAGTACATTTGATTTGATTCACTATATTTGAAATATGATTTTTCTCCCCCATTTCAAAATTTGGATTTTTAGTCCCCAAACTTTACACATTATTGTAAGTAATTTTGGTCATAACCCATATTTTTAACCTCCAAAATGGTGATTTTAGGGGCAAAAAGTGATGATTGTTGGTCTCAAAATTGATATATAATCACCTAGAAGCACGTAATCACAACTGTGTGGAGTTCCACCATTAATTAATCTAATAACTATGGACTTCCACAATGCTTCTTAATTAAATGGAAATCTCATTACTTTTAATAAGAAGCCTTTGAGGAAGAATGTTTTTACGGATGATGAACGATACTCTTGGAGTAAGCGTGTCTTTGTGTTTGACGGTGTTTAAAACTCGTACAACACATGTTCAACATTTGTACATCGTGTATCAGACTATTTAGATAAGTCTCTAAAAAAATATATTTGTTTGAATAGGGTGGATACTAAGTTACAACACAATCTCATCTACAATAATAATGTACACTTCTTCTAATTTTTTTTCTCTAAAATATTAGAACAAAAAAGCTTTTAAATTAAAAGTAACATACTAGTATTTCAATTAAGCATTTGAAAAAATCTCGCATTTGCAGGGGAGATCTGAAAATATTTTAGTTGTCGGTGCTGTATAAATTTATAGTATTAAACATATATAACATTTCATTTTTAAAAACATACATATACATCATTAATTGTTGTTTGCATTTTTTCATATTCGAAAAACACTAACAATTTTCTTATTTTCAAACGTCAATAAAATTATCTCTATATAAACTAAACTATTTTAATCATTTATCTCCGATGCAATGCACTTGTCCCTATCAACATCTTAAGTATGCTCGTCCATGTATATGTACGCCTTGGCATATACACAATTCTTAATCTTCCCCGGTATTCAACGATGATGATCAATGATGACTTAAAAATCTTAAATTTGATCTTTTATTTATTTTTTACTTTTTAACTTTAGAGTAGGAGATGGATGGATGAAGGTAGACGATTAACATTGTTTAGATTCTTTTTTTCTAATGAAACAATTTTCTCAATTATGAGACATATATAGACATGTGCATATGCAAATATTTTTATCTACACACCTTTATTTTCCACGGTATTCAAGGATGATGATCATGGAGGGTTTACAAATCTTAAATTTGATTACATTATTTTTAACTTTGTAGAAGGAGATAAATCATAGCCGACCTCACTAGTGGAGTAAGATTTTGTTGTTGTTATAGTTGTAAAAGGAGATAAATCGATGAAGGTAAAAGATTAATTAGCATATCTTGTTTTAGAATTTTTATGTAATGAAACATATTTCTCAATTATATGCATATATAAATTTTAATCTTAGATCTTTTATAAATGATGTTCCTATTTTATTTAATTATAATAAATAAATATGTGTTGGTGTCTTATATTTTTAACATTAGCAGTATTTGTCCCATAACTCAGTTGGCAGGGACATGTATTTTTATATGCAAGGGCCGGAGTTCGAACCCCAGACACCCCATTTATTCACCTTTGAAGAAAGGTGAATTCTAACCACTAGGCTACTTGACAAAAAAAACATTAGCAGTATTAACGTGTCTGTGTTGTATTTAGTATCATACTCGGCGCTTGATAGGTTTCTACACTTTTAAATTGTTCATAGGTGTGAGGATGGATATTGAAGTTGTTTGTAGTTTGTTTGGAATCTCACATTGCTTAGGTTTCTACACTTTCTGTAGGTGATAAATCTTGCTTACTCAGCTTTAGAGACTAATTTATCATTTTGTATTTTGAAGAAATAATTAGTTTTATCTCATTAGAAACAAAATGGTTATCTACACCCTTAAAAAATGGTTAATTATGTTTTTGGTCCTATTAAATATACTAAATTTTCGTTTTAGTCCGTCTAAAATCTATCCTTCAACATTTAGCCCCTATAAAATTTTTAATCACTACTTTTGGTCCATATGTTTAAGTTAATTTTTGTATTTTTTAATAAAATTATGCAGAATATTGTAAAAAAATTCCCCCAAAAAATTATAATTTTTTTACAAAACACAAATTAAATATGAATTTTTAACCGTAAAAAATATAAAATTCATATTTTGTTAAAAAATTCTAATTTTTTTTGAGAGATTCTTATAATATTATGAATTTTTTTGTAAAATTTTATTCAAAAATATGAATTCTACATGTGTGTTTACTTTAAAAGAGGGACCAAAAGTGAAGATAGAAAAATATTTAGGAACTAAAAGTTGAAGAATTTTTTAGAGGGACTAAAACAAAAATTTGACATATTTATAGGGATCAAAAATATATTTAACCCAAAAAAATTGATGATATACTTTTTTGACAAATTGTATGAATATGCCTCCAAATTGCTATATTAAGTAAGCAACCCTTGAGTTTGGGAACTTCTACGGTACACCCGCAAATTATGGTGTACCGATACTCCCACTTAATCTTTAAATTAACTATTATTTTTATGAAATAAAGAGCTATTTGTTGATATTTATATTTTAGAAAATGTCATTTCATAAGAAAAAATATCATTTCATTGTTTATAAAAATCATACTAATTTTTTTCCATTTTATTGTAAAAAATAATCAAAATTCTCTATTATGAGTACTAGAAATTCAGAAAAATAAAATTTTATTTCGTCGACGTTTTTGGTAAATAAGATTTAGTTATTATAATTAAAGGTGATAGAAAACAACTTTTCTCTTTAAAAAATAACACATTTAACCATTGATTTATTGATTTGGTGTACCAATACACTCAAATTGTTGGGTGTACCATAGAATTTGCCCTTAAGTTTACCTTTTAGGAAGATTCCTTATAGAGAAAGTTGGTCCAGTCTACCATTTCAAGGACTACAGCGGCCCCTGGAGTTCTGAAACATTATTTATTTCTATATGATTTGGTTTCTTACCATATTTTTCATCAAAATAAAAATAAAAATATACATACAAGATTCAGTTTAAAGGTATTTTGTTTTTCTTCTTATGAACTAATTAAATATCTTAATATAGAGGGATTATATTATATATATATATATATATTCTGAAAACGAAGTTTAATAGTAATATGGAAAAGAAGATATGAAAAAAAAGCTGTTGACTTTGGCTACATGCCTTATCTACGCCATCATCCATATACCCTACCTTTTAGTCCAGGTACATTATGTACAACTACAAATAACCATATAATATAATTAATTAAATGCAACCATAGGAAAAAAACAGATTAGAATGAAGTCAGTCACTTAGTATATTTATTATGTACAGTAAACTTTCGTCATATTAGCAATCTACCAACCAAATATGAAAAAAGAGAAATATAGGCATCTAGTAATCCCTAGAGTTCCCTTAAACATTTCATTAAGGACTCAATTTCTCTTCAACCTTGTTGAAGCGTTTGGGGGAACTCCCGGAATCACTGGTGAATAATCATTATCAAAGGTTTGGAACAGTAATTATTTATTTATTTATTTATTTTATTGCATTCAGCTAATTTTATTTAATTAGTTTATAAAACTTGATTGATCTTGCTGACTGAAGTTCTTTTGACAATCAACAATGATATGAAGCTGAAATCCAGAAATTTAGCGAGAAGTATTTCGTTCAAATTTTGGATCAAATTTGACTTTTTTTAAATCATTTTTGTTTATATTTCATACCTTGTTGATACATGATTTACACAAAAAAAAATCATGATTGTGAAGAATCATGAGATAGTTAATTTGTTGCGTGTACCTCATGTAAATATTGTGGAGTTTTTAAGTTTATGTTTGGTTGACAACTGAGGAGTTCTAAGTTGATGTGTGAGTTGAGGATAAATTATTTTGAAAGTAATTTGTTGAGGGTAAATGCAGACGACTAACTATTTCTTACCAACATTGTCAAATTTTTATCATGTTGCCTAGCTAGGTAATATTTCCATTCAAGTTTCTAGGCTTTTCAGAGGTTGTGCCAATTTTTAGCCTCCTCAAAAACTTTGGTATTTGAATGGAATATATTAACTAGGAAATTATTTGGTTTATTGGCTGATTGCGATGCTGTAATAGCAAGTTAAAGTGTTATCTTAGGGTCGATTATATGCAAGAAATCTAAGTATTATGTTAGGTTTTTCAATTAAGAAATTATTCATTGAAAAAGTTTAACACTTCAATTTTTAATGTATTGAATCCATAATTTTCCATAAAAATATACTATTTAAAGTCCTTAAAAAGTACCTTTAAAACACTCGTTAGCATTTCACTTATATTTATTATAATTGGTGTTCAAATTCTATAGATGGAAAATTTGATTATATTTAATATGATTATCATAGTGAATTTATCTTTGGGCTAGCATGAGATTAGTGACAAGGAATAGTTAAGAATACCTTAAAAAGGTAAAGTGATTAAAAAACATGAAATAAACTTGTTTAGTTTGATTGATTAGATATCCTAATTCATGTGTATGAACCGAGTATTTATAGAAAAAAGATGAGGCATTTAGGGAACCATCATAGATGACAATCCTATATATCCATTTTTGGGCAAATATTATACTTCTATAATATGAATTCAAAGGTGGACCTTTATGGTTATATATTTTGATGGAAAAATACTAATATCATTATAAGCATTTAGACATATTATTTGAAAACACTCACAAAAACACGTTTTTTTAGAGGATACAAAAAAACATATTATTTAAATTTAATTATTTTAAAATATACATTATTTAAATTTTTTCTTTTTCTATCTTATTTCATATATGTATGTATGCATGAATATTGTCACTGAATAGTTGTGACCATGTAAGATTCCGTTAATATTATTTAACAAAAAATATATTTAATTTTTTAAGCTTTTAAAAACTTAATATTATCGTTAATCAATAACCTTTTTTTTAAATAACAAAATTCATCAATAATCAAATCCATTTACAAGACAAACAAATACTGATATGATAAGACTGAAGCAGCAAAGCAAAGAACCCAATGTATAAGCAGAACAACATAGAATACAATTCCCTCAAAAAAAAAAAAAAATAAATACAAAACCAAAACAAAAGC
>Ga0228711_1004955_pt1 | contig 20330 bp, 14 predicted proteins | sample MedpolnodulmetaG_2_FD_177996 | JGI IMG/M metagenome (GOLD analysis project Ga0228711, IMG submission 177996) | Root nodule microbial communities from Medicago polymorpha collected in Santa Monica, California, United States - brown nodules | ecosystem: Host-associated > Plants > Roots > Nodule... | reverse complement strand
CCAAACGGACCCTAAGAGAAAAAACTCTATCTCCGTTCCCAACGTGGAGCAGCTTCTTCCCCCGCACCTCTCCGCATTTAACCTCATCTTAACCATTTCACCTAGAAGACAACTTCCTTCTCTCTAGAGACCCCAAACCCATCTTCACCTTCTCCCCCATCTCCAAACCCAAAGTATCCATCTCCCATACCCCAAATAATTCCAATTTCACATCTTTCTTCCCACACTACTTGAAAACCCTGTCTTACAGAAACCAGTAACATGGAATGGACCAAATAGGAACAGATACTATAACTTCCAAAATTTAAATTTTATATGGGACTTGTCACATGTAGAGAGGGAAGATGCAAGCTCACCGTGCATATGGACAGATATAAACCCACATATATGATGTTAATATAAACAGGTTTAACATCCGTCCAGAGTAATGAAGAACAAAAAAAAAAAAAAAGCAAGGCAGAGCTTCACACTTCCTAGTGTCAAGAGAAAAATTACTTAAAATAAGCAGAGTCGCCCAATCATCAGACAACATAAACCAAATTGATGATATAGTATGTGTAGACGGTTCAAATTATTAATTGGCCCAAAAACTTGACCGGCATTAACAATTGCAAAAATGAGGTCCTAAATAAATTTAAGCCATAGACTTTTTCTTCTCTTCCTCAAGGCGCTGCAATTCAACCAGTCTTTCTGCCCACTCTCTTTCCCTTGCAACTGCAGCCATTTTACGCTCTACCTTCTTAACGTTCTTCTTCCGCTTAGCCTCTTGCATCTGAGCTTTCCTTTTCTTTTTTTCCGCCTACATGCAAAAAAGTTCCCAAGGAACATACAATTATCTTAGGTGAAAAACCATGATCATAGTTATGTTTATCCAAAGACCATTTGGCGGATATACAACCAAAGTTCAAATTCTTCTATATAGAATTTTGGATCAATACCATAGAGAAACTTGCATTTTTAAAAAAAAAATAGGACATGTATTTTGTTAGGTTGTAAAAGAAAATTACTCTAGCCTCCCTAATACATAGCTAGAATAACAAGCAGCAGCTGACAGATAAATGGTCATAACCAAATCAATTTAGCCTGAGCGCATTGTGAAGTTGTACAAAACAAACCTCCTTGCTTTAGTTGACACTTGACAGCCAATTATTTGCCACAGGGGGCCAATAGTACGGACCACATACTGGTATGATAGTATGATAACTTAAACATATATAGGTCAATTCCCTCAGTTGTCACGCTCGAATTTCCATTTTGTGGTTATTATGGCTATAAGCATGGATACAATATACTCTTGACATTCAATAGAAAATTAACTTGCCACAAATTAACTTGCAACAAACTATGAGTTGCATTTAAATCTTGAACCATCTGTAGTTTGTGATCTATTTTACTACCATCTATACGATCTACTTTTTGTACTCGGGGATTCTACAGGTTCTCACCACATATCTCCCAACTATCTAAGATGAAACTATACCATCTTTTCATAGTTGGTTCTATCCCAAATTGCTGTTCAGTACATTCATTTATTGCTCCAGTCAGATTCTTGCCCTTTACTTTTCAAACTAGTAAACTGTAAAAAATCTAAATTCCTTGAATCATCTCAAGGATCAAGACCGACTACCAAAATTTTAGCAAGATCTTTAATATACTACTGTGCATTTGGTTCAGGTTGTTTTTGACATCGTTTAAAAGCATTTTGTTCCATACTCTGTTAGATATATCCCATCTGCATAGGATGTTATAATATGAATTTAAAAGAAAATACTAGTTAGGATTACTTAAAATCAAATGCAGATACTTTGACAGTTGTGCATATAGTGATGTCTATTATTGATACTCAACAACTAGCTATCCATGCTAATGGTTTTCAGTTAGACTGTCTTCGGCTAGAATTGTGAATGGATCTGAAGTGATACTAGTAAAAGATGCATTACCGATATGCATTTTTATTCAAATGTTTAGAATTTTTTTAGAAGTTTTTGCATTATGATTATGTTGCTCTGTAGTATTACATGTATTTGCTTTGGTTTAGGTGCTGCTTCTCTTTTCTTACTTCCACTTTCTGTCATGAAATATCATTTCAAGTATAACCCTGTAATATATATGTTTTGACAGTTTAGCAGCTATTGCAACTTGCAAGGAAAAGGTCACAACATTATGACACTATCCTTTCAGCATTACTTGATTTTGATCCAAGTGAAAGGATGTCATGTTCCCAAGTGAAAGAATAGCTTTTTTAGGTTTTCTAAGATGCACTTATAATAATAGAGGTAAATGTGTCTTTCTTCTAAATTTGAGCCTCAAACTTAAACTGCAATACATCTCGCCCAAAACTGTATGGCAATGAAATGGCTTAGATATTTGCTTTTTATCTGTGAAAATTTCAATGTTGACCAAATGGAACTATTGTTAGTGTATCACACACGAACCTCCATATCTTTCTCTTCATTTTTGCACACAATTAGAAGTTTATGATGAATAACAAAGTGAATGATCACAAGCATGGGTAGGAAGAGAATTACTATGAAAATAGTTTCTAAGAGGATCTTTTGCTCATAAGTGATAAGGATTCTGTATTCATATAGCTAATAATGTTTAGACTCATTATCTTAAAGAATTATTTTCATAATGTTTTACGGTCAAGAGAAGGACTGATAAGGAGCCTGCGGGCCATGAATGCAGGTGATGCAATTGATCAGGTAATTCGGAAAGTATACAAAATGATTAAAAGTGCTTATCGCTTTACCCGTGATGCTCGAGTTAACGAGGCAAGTAGTGATTTACTGTTTTTTCCATGCCAAGTAATCTTCTGACACCTAGCACTAGTTTTCCCCGTTTATTTATTCAACATGGTTTTTAATTTTCAGGATGATCAACCATCAACTCAGTTGCCCGTTTCAGGGGAATCATCTAGGAAAAGACCTGTTTCATCATGATAATGAACAATTGGCCAATGGTCATGAGGCGATTGCTAAGCGGATTCGTTCTGGTCCTGACTCTGACTTTACTTCACCTGCTCAAGTTAATGATTCTGGGAGGGATCATAGCTCCGGTAACGGAGTGTCACCTAATGTTCCTGTTTTGGAAAGTGAACTAACTGATGTGGAGCAAATGATTGCCGTTATTGGTGCTTTGATTGCTGAAGGAGAAAGAGGCACCAAATCTCTTGAAATACCTATATCACAGATTCATCCTGATCTATTGGCTGATATTGTCATAGCTAATATGAAGCACCTGCCTAAGGCACCCCCACCACTAGCAAGGATTGAGAGTCCATCAGTAACTCGACCAGTAGGTTCCCTCGTCAGTCAATCACAGGTTATAACAACATCTGCTTCAATGAGTTCTGTCCAATCCTTGACTGTTTCTGCCCAAGCACAAGTCCCTTCAACTACAGCCACTTCTACTGCCACTACTTCATCACCATCCAACACAGCTAATTTCAATAACCTTCCTGCTGATTCTACACGTGATCCATGCCAGGTAAAATCTGCTTGATTTTTGCAAGAATCGGTTCCAGTTGATATTTATATAATTGGTATCTTCCATTTAATATTTTTATATTTACTTATAAAAACACAAATTGAGTTTCACTGTACTTCAAATTTTTCAAGACCCTCGTCGCCTTGATCCGCGGCGTGGAGCGATAACTCCTGGAGGAGCAGCTGTCTCAGTTACAGACGATACTGCGGCCACACATTTAGAATCTGAGGATCCCGTGTCTTTTATTAAACCTGCTTCACATCATGTTGCAAGCACCGATGACGATACCCAATCAAATTTAACAATGAAAATAGAAAATGATGACATGATCTCCGAAGGCCCTCCAGTTCCAGGACCTGACCGGGTTAGTCCCAAAACAGAGGCTCTTGAAGGGCCTGGAGATCACCAGATTATGGAAGCAAATGCTTCTATGGAACCCGGGGTCTATTCCACCGATACAAAAGATGAGAATCTGAGTACAGCAAATCTTTTGGATGATATTGAAACAAATGGGATAGATTCATCATCTATTTTAGAGTCTGATCAGTTTTCTGTTGACGTACAAGTGTCACCCACATCAGAAGATACCTGTCTGGAGTTGCCACAGCTTCCACCTTACATCCAACTATCCCAAGAAGAGGAAAGTAAGGTGAAACACATGGCTATTAGCCACATAATAGAGTCATACAATCATTTGCAAGGGGCAGATTGTCAACAGTTTTGCAAGCCACTACTAGCTAGACTTGTAGCTCAGGTAAAAAAATTGTTACGTCTTTTTATTGTTCCAAGAATTAATGATATTTGAGGATATTAATGTGCAATTTTTTTTATTTATATCTTTTACATATGTGGTTTAACATCAATATTCAAATTATTTCCTCTCCTGAAGTTTAGTTATTTAGTATTTATATGCTACCACATAATTCTGTACTGGGTAATGGAGGTAGGTTTATGGTTACAGAAGTACATGACAACAAGAAGTCCTCTAAAGATGCTTTCATTGTGAAAGACAACATGACCTTGTCTATCGCTCGTAACTATTTGCTTTTATTTTTGCTACAAGTTAGTGACAATAACAACAAAGAAAACATGGGGCAAAATTCATGTTAATATGTTATGAGAGAGCATCAAGATGGCCAAGATTAGTTTATGTTAAATATTATTATTATTATTAATAATCTAAAAAGCAAAGTGCAAATGCTAAACATGTGAATGATAGGAACTCTCACTGCTAACTAAAAAACCACTCCAGACAACACCTTTGTTCCAAACTCATGCACCTTATAGTTTACACTCCTCGAAAGATGATACGTTTCCTAGTAAACAATATTATCTTCTAACACTATACGACTCACACATGTAAATCATTTTGTAAATCAAAGGGTCTTGTTGAACAATAATAAATAAGATGAATCTGATGTATAAAATGAAATTAAGTGGCTAATATATACCAGTATAAAGGCACGGCGCTGCCTCATGCGTTTCTTCTCATTCCTCCTCTTGATGCTCCCTTCATTAGGCTTATTGGGAAGTATGGTCTCGCCAGTTGTGTGTTCAACCCAAGCATAAGGCCCTGGACGACAAGATCATCATAAATTAAGTAGTTTCAGACGAAATTTAAAAGCATGAGAAGTAAAGAAGCAACACAACGCACCAGAGGGTCTCAAGCTAGCCCGCTTTCGACGGGGTTTATCAGAAGGTCGTCTCTTGGGAAAACGAGTGTCTGTCAAGCTGTGAAAGTGGCTCAAAAAGGGAAGAAGGAATTGGGGTGGTTTGCTGCCGGAAGATGGTTGCAAAGAAGCATGAAACGACAATGTGGAGGAGATTTGTGAAGTTGCTACTGTCCTTGATGACGAGAGTGAAATCAGAGGACGTAAAACATTCCCGAGGACTCCTCTTCCGAATCTCATTTTTCTCGTGCACACCTACAACATCACCAATATACAACTTTTTCTCTGAACAGTTGAATTGAAATCTTAACGAACTAAAAATGTATGAGTCGATTATTATCAGTTATGAAAAAACAAGGCAGTCATTCACCATAGTAATCTACACCGATTCAATAGTTTTTCAGCTCAAAATTTATGATTCCAATTACATTTATTTCTTCAGCTAACTAACAATAACCGATTCTGCTGCATCAATTATATTTGTATTGTAACTAATACGACTACACTAACTAACTTGTAAATTGATTTGATCTAAAGGTTAACAGACCTGGACGAAGGAGAAAAATATTAACCTAACAAACAATTAATTACATTAGAAAGCCACTTTACATAGAACTTGACCAAGTCTCTCAACTACTTCATCATGATACTAACCGTTGGAATATCCAACTCATAAACGACTTATTTTAACCCTTTGAAGGGGTGCAAATTACTCAACTTCTTCCTATATCATCCTTCACCCAAATGGATCATATATTCTGGAGCTCTTTAAAAGTGCGTATCACTCCATTATAGAAAGCATCGACTTCTGAAATTTCTGTTCACAACTCATCATCTCAAATTTGGACAAATCTTTGAAACATCATTCGAAACATCCATTAAACATGTTCACTTGGTATGGAGAATGATTGATAGCTGAGAAAACACGTTCTTCACATATTTCATAGTCCGGGTTACTACACTATCAATATAAAATCAACAAAGAAAAGAAAACAATATATCCTGATTCAATTTCAACTTCAAACAATATAAATAAAATCAATTTCAGTACTGCTATCACTCTCTTGATTCAATTTCAGTATAGTAATTTCAAAACTGACCTGAAAACTGATTGGTTGTGTGCTTTCAAGTTGATGGGTGGGTGGCGGTGGTGTTGCTGTGAGAAATGCGTTCTAGTATGTTATTGGATTCACTTTTGACTGTTTCTGGTTACACCCCAAGTTTTATTTGTTACACCAGGAAATGACAAAAGTACCCTCAATTCCTCCCTTTGTTCTTCTTTTCCTCTTCAACTTTCTTTCCCGACACCGATCCTTTTCCTACTTCAAGATCCGCCGCCTCTTTCCCCTATCGCCACCGTTTCCTGCACCGCCAACTTCCTGCGTGAACCACCAGTAGGTTTGATTTGATAACTATGCTTAATACAAATAGTTTTCAGTTTGTAGTTTTAGTGGTAAAAGATATTTTACACTTGTGCAGTTGCAGGAATGGTAGGTTTATCTTTAGGAGAACAATGTTTCATTGAAGGTGGCATTTCTCAAGATATTCGTTGTGATGGTAGAAAAAGATTGACTTATCGACCTATCCTTGTTGAAACTGGAGTCATTCCTCAAGTAATAATGCTTTCATTACTTGGTACTTATAACTTATGCATTGCACCGGCAACCGATACTTTAAGTTGAAGGCGTGTTTTAATGTTTGACATTGACATGTGTCTGTATCCGATAATTAATGTGAAATTTACATTTAATTAATTTAATTTTCTTATTAGTGGTGTCTACGTGTTAATGTTAGGTGTCTATGTAAGTGCGTCATAGGTTGGTACTTGCTAGGGTGTTTTGATGATTTGACCCCAATCTGGTGTCCATGTTTGAGTGTCAGGTGTTTGTCATCGTGTTAGTTTTTCGAGTAATGTTATATGAACATCAAAAAATCAACAACTATTGGACTAGTATTAAGATATTGATGTGACTATAAGAGAGAGAAATAATTAATTAAAAAATGATATAGTATCTATACAGTATAGATATACGTTGTTGGACAACCAAAATGTTGTCAACATAACATTTCTCTAGTTTTTCATGGGAATGGATGGGCTAACTTTACCATTCCATGACTTTGATACCTTTAGTGTATTTTGATGATATGATTAAAATAAATTATTTAGACGAGAGAGAGAGAGAGACAAAGTTACAAAGTCACCATATCTCAAATTTAGCCAATCTTGATTCCTGTTTCATAGCTTGGCACTTACAAGGGTGTCCTAATAATGATTTGACCCTAGACTGGTGTCTATGTGTCAGTGTTTGATGTCCATGTCTGTGTGAGTGTTTCGTGTCGATGTTTGTGTCACATGTCAATGCTTCATAGCTTGGCACTTACAAGGGTCTACGTTTGACTCTGTGTGTAAGTGCTTCATAGCATGACACTTGCAAGGGTGTCCCGATGATGACATCAGCCCAGTATCTATGTGTGGGTTGTTGCTGTCTCTGTCAATGTTTCATAGCTTGGCACTTGCAAGGGTGTTCCCATGATTTGACCCTAGCTTGATGAATACATAAGTGTCCGTGCTTCACAGCGTGGCACTGTAAGAGTGTCCCAACTCCCAGTGATTTTAATTTTGACCCCAGCCAGTGAAATTTTTCTTGCTTTAAATAGTTTTAATTTGCATACTTTATGAACTTCTTGATAGGCAAATGGTTCGGCAAGAGTCAGAATTGGTGCTACTGAAGTCATTGCTAGTGTGAAGGTTTGTGAAGATATTGAGATTGATCTCTTCTTTCATGACTCATAACATTCTTTTGTTTAATAGTATGACAATTTTTTTTTAAATCATAGTAGTTTTTCTTTTACTAATCATGATATACTGGCCACACAAGTGCAGGCTGAACTTGGAAAACCAAGCTTGATGCAACCTGACAAAGGGAAAGTCTCGATATATATTGACTGTAGTTCGACTGCAGCACCAGCTTTTGAGGTTTGCTTATTCTCTTTATTGCCTCTCTTCCTCCTTTTTAATTTTATCTAGTAGTAAAGTTATTCATATATCCTGGTTTTCTTCATATTATTCAAGTACTGTGACAGTGTCTTCATATTATTCTCTTTGGCACTGATTTGCTGCCTTTAGGGTCCATAGCTTCCCAACAATCATTCTTTGATGTTTACTTAACCAATTAACTTGAAAATTGAGATGCTGTAAAATTCCAAGTCTATCAAAAAGTTCTCTAGGCATGGCCTCCACCGTCCGTATCTCCCCAAGTTTCTATGCAAAACGGCACTGCCCACTGCCCGTCCGTATCTCCATTCTTGGGTGAAGTTTGTTGGCCAAATGACACAACTCAATAGGTGGCAGTGAATTAAGCTATAATTTTTTTTCGCAAAGTTCAAATCCTTTTTCAATATTGGGTTGCTAGAGTTAATTATTCTTGAAGTGGTTAATGAACAGAATAAGTTGGGTGGTATACAATCAAACTAATCCAATAATTGGATGAATAACTTCTGATTTGGATGATATAAAAATGTGTGGTTGGTCCAAGTAGAAAGAGACTCAGATACCTTAAACAAGTGGTCAATGGTTCAATCTTTGACTTTTGTGTTTGGAGAAATTCTGGTTGGGAAGTGAGAATTCACCATGTAAATCCAATAGGATCTGTCATGGAAATTAGTCACGTTACATAGTTTCCAAAAACAAAAACTAAACTAGTAATTGTAACTAATACAGCCTATAGAACACAGTAAAGATTCACAATCTTCATTTAGAAAATTAAAGAAAAGTAAACTTGACTGAAATGTAAAAGAGATTGATTAGAGAGATATGCAGTTAATATATACTGGTAAAATACGTCATTGTGAGCTACATCCTGTCCCCGAGCTAAACTCAGGACTTCCGCTTATGCTTTAATTGAGAAATTACATGCAGACAATCAAACACTCAAGAACATACATATCTCACCCTTATACCAATCTTGAGGTTCTTCACTCAAGAAATACAACCTTTACTGATTCCACGCCCAAAAGCAATTTTAGGGATACTGCCCAATATGTAACTTAATAGAAAAACAGCACTAAAAGGTGTACAGTAACATAAGCTGTAACTGTAAGGACTCTCAAAATAGAGAATATACAATTTGTCACCTTAGTGAATCTTCAATTTGAAATGGTAGTGAAGGCTCTTAGTTAATCTTGAATTTTTTGCAACGTTTCTATAATGTGTATCTCAGATTTATATTCTTTCTGAAAAATATTATTTGTATTTATGAGAAAGATATGTAATCAACTAGTTGTTTTCTGTTTATTGCGATTTCTTAACTGCCAATTTGTTTATTTGTCTTGATATGATCGATTTAAATTTAGTCTATAACCGATGCAATTCTTCCAGAATAACTAAAATGTTCAAATATTATCTTTTAGAGTCAATATTCTATTCTGGAATCGATTACACATTCAATTCCACGAACTGCAACAGATTATTTATATTTAATTTAATTTCTGGAAAATTTCATGATCATTATAATCAACTCTTTCGTATGTCTTATTTACCATTCTTGATTTTTAATTACATTCGAGCTCGTCAAAATTATTAGTTTTATTTGGCGTTTTATATCTTTTGGTATGTATATAGGGTCGAGGGGCCGATTGGTTGTCAGCAGACCTGTCAAATGCTCTTCAACGCTGTCTCTTGGGTGCTAAAAGTGGAGCAGGTCAATCTTCCCCCTAATGTGAAGATTATGTTTACTCATACTTTTTTTCTCATGTTCTTGCTTTTTGTTAATTGTATATTTTTATTGCTGTTAAGCCCTTTTACTTTATTGCCCTCCAGGTGCTGGAATTGATCGCTCCTCACTTGTTGTTGTTGAAGGGAAAATTTGTTGGGATCTTTATATTGATGGGCTTGTTGTTAGTTCAGATGGGAATCTGTTAGACGCTCTAGGTGCTGCCATCAAGGTACAACCGAAAATGAAATATAAAATTATGTGCCTGAAAGGTGACAATAATGGATTTATGGCCATAAAATGATTATCATTTCAGACTTAGGGCCCGTTTGGATTAGCTTATTTTAGAGCTTATATAAAACAGCTTATGCAAATAAATAAGTTTTTATGTATTATTTATAAGTTTTTAAGGTAGTTTATGAAAAACCCGTTTATGAAGATACAATTTTCGTTAGTGAGAGTTTATAAATTAAAATAAAAGCTTATTTATTTACATAGCTATTTTTCATAAGCTCAAAATAAGCTCAAACCAAACGGGGCCTTATAAGAGATCATCCTTTGATGATCATGGCAATAATGTTTACTTTTCAAATTTTCATGTCCACATTCATTATATTTTAACTGTTGATGTTGGTCAATAATCATGTCACAGACATGATATTTGGGCTGTTTCAAAGATGTGATCTATGATCTCCCCCTCTTTTTTATAATGTCAGTTTTGGGAAATGGTATGAAGTTATCCAAAATATGTGATCATTCTAATTGTTTCTAACTAAAATTATCCGAACTGATCTTGCAATCAGTTTTTCACATGATTTTCTTTTTAACCATAATGTCGATATTATAAATCTATTTTTAGAATTAATTGGAAATGCCTTGATGTAACTAATGCCTGTTGTTCTTGTAGGCTGCTTTGAGCAATACCGGTATTCCAAAGGTTCAAATTGCTGCTGGCGCATCAAGTGACGAGCAACCAGAAGTTGACGTAAGTGACGAGGAGTTTATGCAGTTTGACACATCTGGAATCCCTGTTATAGTTACACTGACAAAGGTAACATAATTATGCTATCTTGTTTTGTTCTCATTGACCATATTTTGTGATTTTCATACAATCTCGACTTCCTAGGTTGGGAAGCACTATATTGTGGATGCCACACCTGAAGAAGAATCACAAATGAGCTATGCAGTTTCAATCTCTATTAATAGGGAAGGGCACATATGTGGTGTAACCAAGCGAGGAGGTGCGGGGCTGGATCCAAGTATCATTCTTGATATGGTATCCATGGCTAAGCATGTAAGCGAGCAGTTAATAAATAAACTGGATTCAAAAATAGCTTCTGCTGAAGCTGAAGATGAGTCATGAGTCCTGACAGAACTTTCAACTTAGTGATCACTAGGATGTGTTGTACACTGTAATTTTTAATTCTAAAACGGAGCTTATATTAGGGAAAATAGTATGCTCTTAAAAGAGCATGCTCCAAGGAATTTTGGATGTATTCAATGAGTATGTTTGTTCAATACCATGAGAAAAATCATGAACTCAAAGTCAGCCCATTGTTGAGCTGTTCATTTACAATTGCTTTTCAGCACATGTTTAAAATTGGCATGAGCATTGTCCACGGACGCATAATCATGTTAGAGATGTAGTACCGCTATCGGTGAACCTTCATCTGTAAGTTTTAGGAGTTAATTCTTGATACAAACAATTGTTTTCATATAAGTGTAACCTTAACCTCATATCCTACGTTTTCATCAAAGAACTAGCCATCGAGCTGCAAAGCTTACTACCTATTTTGTTAGCAGTAGCATTTAAACAAGGCAAAGAGAACAAACTATGAAACATAGACACAAACACCGGACATGAAGATGCGATGAGGGCACGTAGGCACCAACCTATAGGACCACTCGTTGAAAATAAAAGATAATATTCAAACTATCTCCAGGTCTGGCATTGCATGTTGAATATTTTGACACTGTAATCCACTGACTTGGTATCTAAAAAGAGAAGTCCAAGTTGCCAATGGAAAAAATGAAGAAAGTATCTTTGATTTTAGAACAATAAAAGGCATGTCCCTAATTTGATCTTGATTCCCATCTTCCACTTGTTGTCCACTTTCCTGATTCATATAGGGAATTCCCTAAGAACAAGTATCTTTATCTTTTGTCCTTTTCGAAGATATATTCCTCACCAAGAGGCTAAACCAATATCCTTACCAGTACCTTTCCTCTTACTTATAAGGTACTAGCTTGGTTATTGTTTTCTCATATCATTCCTTGACTCAAATAACTATCAACTTTTCTTCCTCTCCTCCTTTTCCTATTTGTGAAAAACCAATTAACCAAGATAGTTCCATTTTTCTAAAGAACTTTCTTATACCATTTTTCTAAATTAAGCTCATCTTGTTCTTGAAATGGGATCAACTTGGACTCCAAGGCAAAACAAACAATTTGAAAGAGCTTTGGCTATATATGATAGAGAATCTCCAGATAAGTGGCAGAATGTTGCCAACATGGTGGGAAAATCAGTTGAAGATGTTAAAAGGCATTATGAGATCCTCAAAGAAGATGTTAGGCGCATTGAGCATGGTCAAGTTGCATTCCCTTACAGAACAAATAATGCTAATAACTGAGGCCTTGGTCTTTAATAACAAAAGGTATATGATTCACCTTTTTCCCACATTTTTTTATTCACATCCGTGCAATCTTGTACAGAATCTTTACTTTTTTTATTTATTTTAAGAAAAATCTTTTTCCCACATTTTTTATTCACATCCTGTTCAATCTTGCACAAATTTTTACTAAGTTTTTAGTATAGCTACAGCCTTTGGCAGCTGTATATATGCTTAGTTGTTTGTTTTTTAGTGCACTGACTTTTAATTCCTTCTTTCACTGGCAGGTTCTCAATCCAGAATCCAACAAAATTGAAGACTCAAGTATCCAATGTTAATTAATAAGTAAAATAAATGAAAAGTAGTAGTATTAACTCAAGTATCAACAGCAGTGAACAGTAAATTAGACCAACTGCATTGCAAGCTACCAATTATGTCCATGTATTTACAATATTTTTTTCCTTGAAGCAATGTACTTACAAATTAAACTTGTGTGTAAACCAGTATTAATTTATCTATAACTAATGAAGAATGATTTATTTGTCTATCTATTGTTTACTCCATCTGTCACAAACTAAACACTATCATTAGCTCTGTTAATTTTTTATTTTTTCAAACACATAACCCTAATTAATGATACTAATTTGTCTTGTATGATAAAAAATCAATATTGAATACATCGATACTCAAATGATAATTTATTAATAGTTTTATACAAAATATACATTTTTTTTGTTAACTCTCCGATTCCGAGGGAAAATGAACCCTAGTAATCTGGAGTTCTGCCACGAGGTAAGGATGGTATGGCAAAAAATTATTCCACCCAGAAATCAAACTCAGGTTTTTCTGAATGATTCGTCTTTGGTGAAACTCTTTTAACTTGACTGTTTGGTTTAAAATATACACTTTAGTTATGCTGCATATTATATATATTTTAAATACATGCAGTGGCGGAGCCCTTCATGGGCTGGGGTGGGTCATGGCCCACCCGGAAAAATTAAAAAATCAACGATTATAGGTCTATTTTGCGAGATTTTATACAATTTTGTGTTAGTTTTAGGTTTTGGTTGATTCAAATTTATGCAAAGTGGTGTAGTGGCCCACCCAAAAATTTAAATAATTCAATTATAGGTCTATTTTGCGAGATTTTATACAATTTTATGTCAGTTTTAGGTTTCGGTTGATCCAAATTCCCGCAAAGTGGTGTTGTGGCCCATCCGAAAAATTTAAATAATTCAATTATAGGTCTATTTTGCGAGGCTTTAAACAATTTTTCAACGATTAATTTTAGTGGCTCACCTTTTTTTTCCTTGCTCCACTGAATACATGCAATTAAAAAGTGGAAAAAGGCTTATAAAAAGTAGGGAGGGAGTATCTAATCTAGACATACATGACCACAACAAAAGCTACTTCCATTAGAGAATGTTAGGGTTAAAATAACGGCATTATTATTTCTTCAAGAACGTTTGTAAAACTTACGCTAAATTCTACGTCATACTTCATTTTATAGTAAAAACATGCAAATGCAAATCACCACACCTCTGTTTTAAAATCACTGTTTTATATACAACATATATACAATATCAAGGTCGATCATTCAAAGTCATATATGGCAAACTCACCCACTCATTTAAAATATAATCATCTAACGATTTCGTCAAGTCATAATAACAATAGTAATTATATACCTTTTTATTTTACTCTTTACTATCTTTGAACAAAATTGTACCTAAATATAAATTATATTTCAAATTATTAGATAAATTTATCATTATTTTTAACTATAGTCCTTGCTAATATTATTAATTTGTCTTCAGCAATAAAAATTCAGAATTGATTAAAACTGCATAAAAGACAATTTTGGAATATCCTTATACAAAATTTACATGTTATTTACGGGGACAGACCCATGCATTTTAAGTATTGGGGGACAAGATATACATAAATTTCAACCATTAAACATACATAATATTTTATTTTAAAAAGCATATACATCATATGTTATGATATCATTAGAGGTCAAGTCATCAAAGTTAAGCCAACAATTTAGTTAGTGGAAAGAGACACGTGTCGCTTGATCCAATAATTAAGGGTAAATTGCTAGCTGAGATGGATATAAAAAGAGAAAGGATGAATTATATACGACATGAAAATAATGGATTGAAGTCTCTATTTCTCCCCTTGAATATTCTTCTCCGTTTCTTATCCCTTTCTTTGGCACTTCTCTGCAACTTTACTATTTTACTCAAATTATCTTGTAATGCTTCATTGCAATCAATAAATAATACAAGTTATCCAATTCTTATTCAATAATTGAGAAATTGTTACTCTTAAGGGTCAAATCATTACATCATAATTGTTCTTTGGCATTTTTTATATTTTAAAAATATTGAATGATTTTATATTTTTAATGACAATAATAAAATCTCTCTATAAATAACTAGAGCCATTTAACCAAACCAACAGAGATTGAGTCTAGTATAGGAGACTAGCCTCCTATAATGTTGCTAAAAGAGCACCTACATTTATTGTTTGACACGCTATAAATATGATTATTTATAGTTTAAGGAACTCATGAAAAAAAAAGTAGAGTCATTTAACCATTCATATATATATATGTATTAAATAATTTAACATTTATCTTTGGTCAAATGTCAAACTATATGTATAGTATAACATTTTAGAAAGAAGAAAAAAACTAAGTGGTGGCACTTGCCCACATAATGTGGAACGTATGTCCGTTCATGATTAATTAGATTATCAATATTTTTAGGGTTTTGTTAACGAGTGCCTTCAAGTCATTCTTTAAATATTTTGATTTTCAACCCATTAATTACACATAATTTTATAAATACTTATCACTTATAGTCCTCAAGGAAGGGTCTCAAAGACACTCATTAACATTTTTTCGTATCTTTAATATATGTGAAAAATGTTTAAGAAGCATAAAAATATGGACAGAGTATTAATAAGAATGTTAGCCGACCTAAATTCTGTTCTTTTATTTATTTTTAATTTTTCTCCATGAGAAAAAGGAGGGAAAAAAGAAGTGGTGCGTGTGGAATGAGTGGCTCAACTCAATTGTTCTAAATTCTAAGGACAAAACCATATGGCTCATGGAAAAGCCAAATGAAATGGCAATGTTGTCATTAATCATTAGAGATTGGAAACGAAAAAGTGGTACTATGGTGCTAGGGGGCACCTTATCTAAAGAAATATGCGACATAGATACGACTACGAGTCAATGGGGGGTTTATTTTTATGATAAAAAGTTTGTTCTAAAGGAGAATAGATGATTAAAATAAAATAAAAGTAAGGAATTCAAATCTAAGGTGATCGTGATTGCTAGATACACCTTGTTTGTTCTAGGCATCTCTCTCGCGATACCAATTGCAAACCATTCAAAGAGTCATTTCTTAAGGAGAAATATATTAGTACAATCATCTTATGATAATTTTTGTGACAATTTTGTCTTTCATACTTATATTATGTTTTTACTTTTTCTCTCTATTGCTTTGGTTTCTGTATCAATACCTGCTTTTTTGTAGATTTTTGACTGTTCCAAAAGTTTTCACACAAATTGTTGTTTAAATAACACACTTCTTTCTTAAGCAAGATGCAGCGACTAAACAATTTTAGTGTTTGTTTAGATTGACAACATGATTAGAGGATCATGACGTGCTACCATGATTTTAGAAAAAAAAAACTATACATAATTTTTGATAAAATCATGATGTTATCTAACTTTATTAAATTCACCGTCAATTAAAACATATATTTAAATATTTCGTTTTTAATAGATTTTAAACGTCACTTGGTGCTAGTTTGTCAAGGCCGACCTAACCAAAGCAAAAAAAAAATAAAAATAGGCCCAAATAAAGGTACAATAATTAAATGATTTGAAAGACGTGATAATTTTTAAAATTTTGTTTATTGAATTTATGATTGTGAAAGTGAAATACATGCCTTATGAATCCCCCTTGTTCACAACCTTATTAATAACTACATTGCTGAGACGAGATTAGGACAATTCCCACGGAGGTGAATAATTTTATTACTTTGACATAATTTTAGTACGCTAACTAAAAGTCTATTAGACTCCTGCGTCACTTCCACCCATCACCCTCCACTCTCCATCTTAATTTACACATTTCCTTAATTGACACAAGCCGATTCTCCGCTAGCTCAAAAAGTATCTTAAACCGAGCACATAAAGGATCCCTGTCCAACCATGAATCAATCCATTAGCCAACTATCCTCACCAAGTTATCATCAAACCAATTTCCAAATTTCAAACCAGCCCCTCTCTTTATAGCCATATTATCTTTCCACCACACTAACACCTTAATTTCCTGTCCTTCACTCTACCACCCTTCTCCCTAATGAATTTTCCTAGCATCCTCAACACCCCCCACCCCATCAAAAGCATTTAAAAATAAATTCAATAGAGGAAATTATATTTGATGGCGCCTTCTTCCACCCAGACAACTTCTTAACGCGCTCAGTAAGAAGATACCAAAAACAAACCCGACGAGGAATTCCTCTTATAGGATAACATGTGCTAACAAACTTAAAAACAAGCCAATGATAGACATATGCTTGACTTAAGCATTAATTTTATTTTTTAAAACAAACTAGACCTATTTATGTGAGGTCTAACTCGTCTGGTCTATTATCACCCTAAATTTTAGAATAATCACTTTCCTAAGTTAAAAATGTTGTTTGTTTAAAATTTATTAAAAAATATCATTTATGATTAATATGTAAAGTTGTCTCCTTTAGACTTTGGAGAAAATAGAAGAGATAAAAAACATTACGATTAAATACGTTTTTGATCCTTATAAATATATCAAATTTCGTTGTTAGTCCCTCTAAATCTTTTCCTCAAAGAATGATAAATTTATTTTTAAGTCAACTCATGAGTACCTTTCAAAATTTTAAATTAATTTTTGCCATCATTTTTAATACATATAGAAAACTCCCTAACAAAAGTTTAATAATTTTTTAACAACAGATGCATAATATATGAATTTTTAAGCTTATGGTGCTTACAAATTCATATTTAATTCATCGTTGTTTAATTTTTTTTTTGTAGGAGAGAATATATAATATTCTAAACATTTCCGCAAAAATAATTCAAAAATCTAAAGGCCAAATAAGCACAAGGTGTTGAAGGAAAGTCACACATCAAAACAAAATAAGCACTTCATATAAAACATTTAAATTTTCTCTTTCAATGGATCCTTATGAATTGTCATGACCAGGGGTCAAATGATTACCTCTTGCAATGCATATCTTTTGATATCAAAATCAAACAGTGATCACAAATGAACCTTCAATTGACAACACCTCTACTTAGTCAACACGAACAACTCTTTTACTCATTCTCCTAGTTGCTACAAATGAAGGTTTAAGGAGAAAGAGAGAGGGGCAATTTTAGGGTTCAGAAAACTAGGGTTTTCTAAATAGTGGAGTCTGGCCAACCGTGTTGTTGCTTTAGCATAAGGGTTCTATTTATAGAATCACATGCGTGCTCTGCAAGTCAAACAACCATTTATGGGCTTTTGCAAGCTAAGGATCCACTCATGGGCTTTGCTAGCTAAGCAGTTCCACAAGTTAAATGCACCCTCGAATGATAAGTCTCACTTATTTATTCAACTCTCATTTATCTATCCTAATGTATGGCCATGTAGGTTCCTGTAACATTGACAATAATATTAAATCTTATATTTAATATTATAAAGAGTGAGACGTATCTAACAACACATCATTGCTACCAAGTGATAAGAATGTCACATGATCCGAAGATACATTTTCGTGACAATAAACATGTGTATAATTACCAGTTTTCCTTCAGGTCTGTATTTAACACAAGACAAATTGTGTCACCATTGTCTAGTTCAATATTGGGCCCTTAGACATTTATCATGTTATGTAGGAGAGAAATATTCCAGCTAGGTCACTCATGTCCCTTAACATAATTTATAGAGTATCCATCAATCGACTTTATGGTCGTTCTGTTATGGATAACATTTGAATGACAACAAAGCACACAACTTCTACATAGGGTAGATAGTGGTTTCAAGTTGAAGGGTGGTATACACCACTATCACTATGAGAATAAATCATTACACTTATGTAACATTCTATGTAGTAATCTCATGACGGGTCATTTCTATATAGAAGGGGGAACAACGCTTGGCCAGTGCGCATGCCTCTACGCACGAGCCGGATTAGTTGCCCACCTTTGATGGGTTGGAAACCGGTGCGAAAGCAAAAAAAAATAAAAATAAAGAAATAAATACATCATTCGATAAACAATATAGTACTTTCTAATTTCCACCAACATTTTTTTCGGAAGAAATGAGACCCAAAAAATTGTAGGGCATGCACACTAACATCATTTGGAAGAATATGAGAAATCCCAACCATTTGAGAATAGAAGACCAAATACAACCAAAAAAATAACACTCTAAGAAAGGGTGATAATAACTCGCTTCTTTTCCACAAAATCCTGAGCATAACAACATATTGCAATGCAAAATGCTTGTGTAAACCAAAATTTTGTTGTTGTTGAAATCCTACTAATCATAAGTCTCTAGGCAAATAAGGATACTTTAAGGAGAATTATCTTATTCTATATGAGCTCCCTAAGAGACATAAATCGATTCGTTCTTCACGAGTGAAGAGATGATAGACTCCCTTCCCCGAGTATCCCAGATCAAGGTTATGTCACTACACCCATTTATCAATGACACTGTCCATGCAAAAAAATGTTTTAAAAAAAAAACACATTCTACCACCTGCTCATCTTCCCACGCAAAATAACCTTCTCCTCTATCTCCAATAGGGGTGTGCAAAGGACTGATTAGGTCGGGTTGTATGTGAACTGAACCCGGTCCTCACATTAGATCAAGTTAATTTTTAGACCCAAACTCGTCTATGAACTCGATCAAATCCGGTGAGGTTCGGGTCCAACAAGGATGAGACAATACGAAGACAAGAACAGGTTTGTCCCAAGACAAGTCGCCAATACATACATTTTTGTTTTAAAGAATTAGTCAACAATTTTTTGATTCGTAGGAAACAACTACATAATCAAAAGTAGCACAATCTTATAAACTAATCGAAAGTAGTAGCAACATTGTGTTACGAATTAATTAATAGTTTCTATTATATATGACCAAAATAAAGGGTGTATAAATCAAAGAGTACAATCTTCAATCAAAAAGCAACAATCATCATTGTGAAAATTAAAGAGTCCAGTGTGAAATACTAACTTATAGAAGTGACGACATGATAATGAATCAGAGGAGGAGAGGAGCGACGACATGTGAGGTGAACCCTAGATTGATGTTCAAAACAGAAAGCGTTTTTTGTGAGAGACCGACAATGAGAGAGTATGTAAAATAATATAAAAAACCATTTGTCCCCAACTTAAATTGAGACGGAACATGTAGCCTGAGGGTTAACCCGAACACAGTCCTAGTTTTAGTTATGTCCATGTTTTGTTCCAAATTTTTTATCCATCTTTTTCTTTTGAGTAGGTCAAACCCGTTACATTACATTCAAACTGAGATGGGTTGTAAGACAGTGTCGAGTTTTGTACACCTCTAATCTCCAACATTGTCCCTCAACCCCCCAACCTAACCTTCTCATCTCCATTATTGAAACATTACAATAACAAAGAAGACTGGCATCCACCTAAGTGTCCTTCCAAAATAATGTACTCTTAACGCTAACTACAACACTCAATAGAATATCATCAACCAACTCCCTCACTCATACAAACACCACACAAATTCTTCCACCACACATACAATTTACTGCCCCTCCATGAATACGACTCA
>Ga0228711_1004954_pt1 | contig 20331 bp, 10 predicted proteins | sample MedpolnodulmetaG_2_FD_177996 | JGI IMG/M metagenome (GOLD analysis project Ga0228711, IMG submission 177996) | Root nodule microbial communities from Medicago polymorpha collected in Santa Monica, California, United States - brown nodules | ecosystem: Host-associated > Plants > Roots > Nodule... | reverse complement strand
GGCATCAACTGCGATTGTACAAAAGAACTCATTGCTTTATCTACAGCTTTCTTGATAGCTTCTTCTGATGTAGCTAAGATGTTGGAAGGACCAGTAAACTCTGCAGATGAAGCTGACACGAACCCACCAAGGTCTAAGCTGCGACCCACAAAAGTCTGTCTCGTCTTATGGTGACTAAATGTGTCTACCCACAAGTTAGAATCAACTGCCGGATGAGTGGAAAAATCATCTCCATACTTTTCCAGCATGGCAGTGTCATATGTCTCCTGAAAAACATATTTTGGATATAGTAATTAATGTAACCTATGTTCATATTATACAAATATTATGAATCTGCATAACTGAAAACGGAAGGGTTACAAATATCAAAATGAATCTGAATCATATGCTTCCTCATCTAAGAAATCATCATTTTCACTATCTTCATCGTCAGTAAATGGAACCTCCATTGGCTTCTTTATTTCATTTATATCCACATCTTCCAATGGGGAATTTGTATCAAACAAGAGAATTTCTTCATCTTCTATGACTACGTTGTTTGTTCCAAAGGATTCATCATCTTGGTAATAATCATCAGTATTCAGCTCATTCAAATCATCTTGTTCATCGTTGAAGCTCTCAGCTACAAAGAGTTTTCGTCTAACTTTGCAAGCGGCCCACCAATCTGTACTACCCCTGCAATTGCTTTGTGGATACACTGTATAATACACTTGTTGTGCCTGTGAAGCTAAGACAAAGGGCTCATTTGAATTAAGCCTCGATTTGGGCTTAACGTCAACTAATCCATATTTCTCATCTACCTTAACTCCATTAATCGGGTCAAACCAATGACACCGTAAAAGAAGTACCCTATTTGGAGCTCCTAAATACGACAATTCCAGTATCTCTTCAATAGTTCCATAATATTCTATATCATTCTCACCGTATATGTTTCCTCGAACACATACCCCGCTATTCACTGTAGCTTTATTTTGACCATTTTCCTTAGTGTGAAATCGATACCCATTAACTATTATGCCATTATAACAAGTCACATATTTAGATGGACCATAACTCATTTGCCGAATCAATTGATCCTCAATTTGGCCGGCACTTACCTATGAATCACAATTGAAACTTATCATTCAATAAAATGATTGTAAATGTTAATATCTTGTGTTCAATAGAAGTGAGAAGACTTACTTGTTGTTTTATCCACCCACTGAAGTTTTTGTCTCTAAGTTCCAATATTTGATCATCGGTGATACCAAGGTGTGTTTGCCTTAGTGAGTCCTCAAATTGTCTAATCAACATAACAAGAATTAATAATTAATCAATATAACTAAAAAATAATTAGAAAGGTAGAGATATTAAACTTACTGGAGAAATGGTTCGACTTCTTTGCAATTTACAAGTACATAAGTCTCGGCGATTTGAAGCTCCTCATTTGTCAAGAATCTGTTTCGACCTTTCCCAATAGGACGATAAGGGTATTTAAAAATAGACAGGCATTCATCAACCATACCGTGCCCACCATCATCATTTCGAGGAACTTTGGTGCGCCTTGTTTGCAATTTGGGATCAATATACTTGGAAACGTAATTGGAAATTTCCTCCAAAATATATGCTTCACAAATAGATCCTTCAACTCTCGCCTTTTATTTTTAAAGAATTTATGCTATTTACATGGTTGATATAACTTTGTTTCCAGATTCATCCTTTTTATTTTTAAAGAATTTATATTGTATCGATTTACTATATGAATTTGAATGAATGAATATTGTTTATTTTTAGTAAAAAAAACGGATGGAGTATATCTCTATCTAAAATGACGATGAGTACACTGATAATGGTTAATTTTGTTTACATTAATGGTTTTTTTTTCTTTCAATAATCTAATGGCTAAAATTTCATCTCTAAAGGTGAATAAGTTGAAAATCCACAATTTGAACCCTAATCTCAACATATATAACGCAGGGTGAGTTATGCTTATGAGTACTCAATGACTCTTTTTCAACAAAATGTGCGCAATTATTTTATGACAATTTTGACTGTACACTCGAAAATTTTGATGGATAAATGAGTTAAGTGCAGAAAAAAAATCCTAACATTTACAATTATAATAAACTATATCTTATTTTTCTTAAAAAAAAAAACTATAAATCTTATTCACGTAAATTTTTATTATTTTGAATCACACCAGAATAATAATTTTTCTGAATACTTATTATTCATCATTACACTAAAAAAAAATCAACAATGAAGACAATTTCAATAGCGCACTAAAAAATTCAAGGGTATCGATACACCCAAATTTCAAATTAATTGTTAAATGAGTTTTTTTAATATTTATTTTCAATCATTTTAATTATAATAACTATTTATTTACAAGAAGTGTTTGCGGGATAAAATTTAATTTTTGATGAATTTTTATGACTCATAAAAGTGAATATTGATAAATAATTCTCAATTTTTCAAAAAACAATGAAACGATGTTTTTTCTAATGAAATGACATTTTTTAAAATATAAAAAATTGATAAATAATTCTCAATTTTATAAAAACAATCATTTATTTGTCGATTTATGGAGCAAGCGTACATAAACTCCCAACAATATTTCCGTAAATAAAAATTCGTCAAATAATTCTTTATTCCTCTTTCAAAAATAAATATTTATTTCATAAAAATTATCGTTAATTTATCAATTTATGAAATAAGTATATCCATATATTTTAATTTACATGTGTACCATAGAATCTCCCCTATTTTACATCTTGCTGTCATTCTCGCCCTAAAAATATTGTCTAATTAAAATGGATTTCAATGAAATGTAGTGATTTGATTTGTAAAAACAAAAAAACGTAATGATTTGACCCGGTTAATATCTAGATTGTGTGAAAAACAGTTTCCAAATATAAATTTGGTAAAATAATTTTAAATATTATTCTCATTATTATTATTATTATTATTATTATTATTATTATTATTATTATTATTATTATTATTATTATTACTACTACTACTACTACTATTACTACTACTACTACTATTACTATTATTATTATTACTATTATTATTATTATTATAATAGTTTGACCATATCTCACTGTTTTATTCAAAAATGTAGTAAAGATACACATATAATTTAATTAAAAACTCTAATCAACTTACTTATAAATAACCTTGCCTGCAAACAACAAAACCAAGAAAAACTAACCAAAACAAAATATTAAGCTACCATGAGTGAAGGTGGATCAAGGAGAGGAGCCAAGAACAACCGCGGACATGTCCAGTACCGAGGCGTTCTCTGCACGCCTTGGGGTAAGTTTGCCGCCGGGGTTCGTGACCCCAACAGGGAGGGTCGGAAGCTGTGGATTGGATGTTTCCACACTGCTGATGAAGCGGCTAGAGCTTATGATAGAGCTGCTTATAATATGAGTGGTTCATCTGCAATTCTTAATTTTCCAAATGAGTACAATATGGCTTCTCATGCTGGTTCAACATCTTCAAGCAATGTGTTTGAGATTGAATACTTGGATCTCGATAACTGGTTGGACTTGTTGGAGGTGGTTGTTGATCAAGCGGAGAAAAATAATAGGGGGACCTGAAAATCTAATATACCAGCTAGTAATAAACATTATAATCAATGCTATTCATTAAATAATGTTACTTAGACCATCTGCAATAGAGCATCTAAAATTGGGTGCTTAAAAGGGTCATATAGGACCCTATCATTAATTTTACGGTAATACTTAATAAGCACTAATTATCTTCAACCCATCATTTCAAAATAAATTATTAAATAGGTCCCACAAATAACTATATATCATTACATTTCAACAAAATTTATTTAATTTATTAAGATTTATTAAATAGGACCCGCGAAAAATAAAGAGAGAGGGTGCTTCTATAGCCACCCTTCTCTATAGACACCCATATATTTTACTCCACAATAAGGATACCTATTTAATATAGTGCTAAGTAGGTTAAACACCCACCATTGTGGATGGTCTTAGTTTACGATACAAACTAGCAATTTTGCAAGTCTGTGTGTAATTGACCTAGTTGATATGGTGATTTAAAGTGCGTAATAAAAATTTAGTTTTTTCCTTAAAAAAATAATAATTTAGTTTTTGAATATTGTTGCAAATTAATGTTCATGTGACTTTTAATTATTATTAGTGCATTCATTCAACTAGTTATGGTTTATTTGCATGTTTACCGTCACTTTTCCTTTTAACAGATTGAAATTTTGTGTTAATGGATTGAGCATTTGTCCTCCTCTCCCTCTCTCATTGTTGTTTTTTTACTGGATTTGATGTTAGACTCTATTTCCTTGAAGTGTAGATAATATAGTGCAAACAAACATTTTATGATAATTAAATTTGACTAAGAGTGTTATGAACAATCTCTTTTCAATATTTTCTTTAACATTTATTTTTTGTTGAGTGAAATTTATACGAACTCAATCACTTTACGTGAAAATCATTTACAAAGTGTGAGACACACTTAGATTTTATATGATAAAAGAGTGAGTGATAGAAAGATATTCTAACACTCCTTAATTCGACATTTATTACTTTAAAGATGTGTGTGGTATACTACTTTCGCGTCACAATCACTACAAGAATTTTGGTTTTTAGTGGTGGAAATAATCCCCAATAATGCAAAAAATCCCTCAGTAATACGCATTACTGGCGGATTTGAGTCCCTCAGTAATTAATTAGGGTCATATTTGTAAAAATGTTTTGCTAAAGCGTTTAAGTAAATTGTCTTGTATCATATATACATGTGTTTTTAACCATTGAATCTATACATCATTTCATATTTCATTGGATCTAATGTGTGAGTTATTGATTTGATGGTAGAGACCAACTTATACATGATGCAAGACATATCTCACTTGTGCACAATAGATTGACCTTGCAGAAAATGGTTGTCTCAAATTAAGCGTTGATTTCTTTTTGAATGTAATATTAATTAAAAAAAAATGGTGATATATGGTATTTAGATCGAGGGCTTTAAAGGCTTTTCTTGTAATTGCATGATTATTAATCATTTTAAATTATCATGTTGTATGACACATCATTTAAAATATGTCTCATCACCATCATTTAGTCAAAAATAGATTGAGAAATGGACAAAAACAGAATAATTTTAAAATTGAAAGACCAGCTTCATAAATGAGTGAACCAAAACTATAATCAAACATTTTCTTTCAATTTATAACTTCTATTTAATTTCTTAAAAATAAACCAGATTTAATTATTACAATAATATATGGTCGGATAAGGTTAAACAATTTTATTATTAAAAAATAGACCATATATGTTTATTTTTTATATGGATTGTGTGACAACCAGTTTCCATTTGAAAATTTGGTAAATAATTTTTTTATTCTTCTCATTATTTTTTTTGAGTAAATATTCTTCTCATTATTATTAGTCTTATTATTACTTTAATAAGTAAAAAAATAGTGTTATTTTAATTTGACCATATCTCACTATTTTAATTAAAAACATTATTAACTCTTTAATGCGTCAAAAAATATTATTACTTTAATTTGACCATATCTCACTATTTTAATATTTTTTCATTTGACCATTTCTCACTATTTTAATGATTAAATTGCGAGATACACATTATTTAATTAAAAACGCTAATAACTTTACTTGTATAAAAATAATTTATGAAATATGTAGTGCATATGAGGCTCGAGTTTTCTTTTTTTTAAACAAGGCAAAATGAGATGTATATTAACATTAAAACATCATTTCCTCTAGTACAAAGTGTGCCAGAGAGACCACTAGAAGTTTACAACATTACAAGGAAAACAAAAGGCAAAATCAACCAATGTTCAAACAAGCAAAGTAGCTTTGCCACCACATATGATAGCCAAAAGAAAAATTAGCATACTTAGCCTTCAACCACCAAAAAGATATAATTTTTACTTTATCTAACAGTTGCATAATTGACTTTTTATTAAACTTAAAAAGCCTATTATTTCTTTCTGACCGCAGAACCTACACCAAAGCGAGCCGTAGTAACTGTAAGAAATTACGGCGAGCAGAACGACCTCCTCTTGAGTGAGGAAACTGAATAAAATGATCGAAAATAAGTTGTGGTTCGTTAGAGGAAAAGCCAATCCAAGACCAAACTAGCCGTCAAAGACAACTGAATACTTCGCAGTGATGGAACAAGTGCTGAGCTGATTCAACTTGACCACATCCATTCACACAATAATTATTGTTTTGAGGAATAATGTCGCGTTTGACAAAATTATCCTTTGTCGGCAACTTTTTGCGAAGGAGACGCCTAGCACAAATAGAAACCTTCAAAGGAACCTATTTATGCCAAACACTATCCAAAACAGCATCCAACTTATGATCTTCCTAGCTTGTGAGCATTTTATAGACTCCACGAATAGTATAACCATCTCCTTGATTTGGAAGCCACATTCATTCATCCGGAATATTAACCTGTAAAGATACATCAACTAAGACAACTTTACACTCCTCTACCAACTCTTCCTCCCATGCAAACAATTGACGCCACCATTTCCAAGCTCCTCCCCCTTCACCCCAACCTAAGGACAACATATCCGCCCTCGACTTCCCTTTAAAATCAGGAAAAAGGTAAAGCCGACTAAATCTCACACTCAAAGTAACCTCCCCTACCCACCTATCAGTCCAAAAAAGAGTATGGACATCATTACCCACATATTCCTTCTGACATTCTCCCCAAACCAACTAACCCCCTCTACTCCCCATCCATGACGATTGCACCCCACCTCCCTCCACCAAGACGAGCATAAACTACCCCCTGATTCAGACGCCCTTCTGTCACACCATACCGGGCTGCCAACACCTTAAACCATAACCCATCTCTATCAACCAACAACTTCCAACACCATTTCTCTAACAGAACAATATTAAAATACTTCATCTGCCTAACCCCAAAACAACGATGCACCTTATTCTTACAAATAGACTCCTAATCAACCCAAGCAATTTTCCTATGATCCTCACACCCACCCCAAAAAAATAATATTAAAAATAGATTCTATAGAGAAGATGATACCTAACGGAGCTTTGAAGAAGGAAAGAGCATACACATGCAGAGAAGATATGACAAACTTCAAGAGACAACCATGATTTTTTTTTAAGGTGCTAGTCTCTTATAACACAATGGACAAAGGTTGATTTACGGGCATTTAAGTGGCAGAGAATATTCCCAAGTGATTTGTTTTTTATGATGTGGTATTTTTTGCATAATATTATGTCAAAATTCTTGTTTTGCATAATTTTTCAACAAGAGACGAATTAATTATGAATTTTTAAAGCACCAAAAACTCAAAAATCAAAACAACGGAAACCTCAATATAGAAATTAAATTTTGAGCTAAGGTTTTTTTACAGAGACCTCTATAAAAATACATATAAAGGATCTACAAGTTTTTATTGAATTCCAAAGGTTCCACAGTTTATTTTGATTTTTCAACCAAGACGTGCAAAACTGTAATTTAGTTCTTTTAAAGAATATACTCATGGATCAAATTTTATTACCCAATATCCCAGTCATGTTTCAAACATCATAAGAACCACCATTATGAAATTATGGAGTTTTAAAAAGAAGGAACAATTAATTATGATTTTGTTTTTAAGAAATTCATAATTATGGGGAACACAAATTTATAATTAATTTGTTCCCCCGTTTAACAACTCCAAAATTCCGTAGTGGAATTTTTCATAATGTTCTGAACATGCGTGCTCTTTGGAATGTTATAAAGTATTCCAGATTCTTTCTTTATTTTATTCCCTCAATTAATGTTAGCCAAACAAATGTTTTTAGGAGAAAAAAATTATTATAAAAAAAGCCACATCATAAAAAAAATCCATGTGGCAACAACCACATCGCAAGATTCCCTGTCATGTGTACCTCCTGTGTGTCTAAGCTACTGGAGCATAAAAATAGGATGGATCTCAAATTATGAGTAGAATCTATGTTTTTATTTTATTTTTACTAGGGTTATTTCTAGACTTCTCGTATATTTCAGGGGATATTTCAACAATTACTCCAGATAAATATAATTCAAATAGCATTCCATAATCTCACAGGGCTATGCATTCGTCGGATGAGAAGTCACTATCATCAGGGAGTGAGATGACAACTACTGTTGTTGCTTCTTCTTTGGATAATCAGATTGATTTTCGGATAGCTCTAGTAATCCCTTCAATCTTCGAGTCAAAGAGTAAGATATCTTGATCTCCACTTCGCATAAAACAAACTCAAACTACCTTATAGTTGAATTGCACGGAATAAAAAGACAAAATACCAACGATTAAATTTTTTTCATATTTTTTTATTATAAGATCGTAAAATAAAACAAACAAATTTTTTTAAATTTTATAGAATATAAACAAAACAAAAATTTTAGAATATTTGTCAAGAAAATAAATAATAGAAAAATAAATTAGGTCAAGCGAAATTCCCTTGTTGACAAGGTCATCAACTTCACCAAGTCATTCGAAGTAATAAAGTAGTAAGTTGTCGTCTCCAAAACAATTTTTTTTTTGACTCGGCAATTAACTAAACCTAATTAAAAATAGTAAATAGGTGGATTTGCAAGATTTCGGGTTTGCAATGAAATTAAAAGTAACAATTGAAACAGAGTGATGATGGCCATTAGGATTCAACGAATCCCCTCTATTTTCCTTGTTGGATAAAACATGTTCCTTGTTGTATTTTCTTATAGGCTAAAATGGTCATTTGGTACTGAAGTAGATAAAATAGTCACAAGGAAGGGGGGGATTTGAATTGTGACCCTTTAAAAATTAATCCTGCCATTTAAAAGTTATTCTCAAGTTGTGAACTTGGAATGGTTAAGTTAACAGGCAAACTTCAGAACGTTCTGAAGTGTTAGTGTAAAAACAGTTTAAATAATTAAATGTGTTTGTGTGTGATGTGTTTACTGTAAGTAAAGAGTAAAGAGAAGAGAAGAAGAACACATAGAAATTTATAGTGGTTCACCCAATGTGGGTTAGTCCACTCCTCACAATCTTGTGAGATTTTCCACTATGATGCTTGAGATAACTTCTCAAATCATGCACCTTACAACCTTGTTCTCCTGAACAATTACAACAACTGTATTCTCTAAGCCTCAGCAGGCTTACACATTTCTTGCTAAGTTACCCACTTAGACTTTACACCTTTCTGCTCAAACTAACACTTTAGTACCCCTAAAGCTAGATGAGACTTTGTTTACAATTTGTATGGAGTTTGAATGATTTGGATCAGACAAGAGAAGAATGGAGGGAGAGATTTATCTTTAAAAAGATAAGAGAAATATTGATGCACACTTTTAAAGACTTCTTGGAATCTTTGTGAGATCAATGTTTTTGCTAAAACTTCAAACACTCTTGAGTTGTTTTCTTGTATGCTTTGCAAAGGTGTGTGTTATGTTGAGGCCTTGATCTTTATTTATAGAGTTTCTTGAACCTTTGTAGCCGTTGGAGAATGACCAATAGTCTTGTGCCACGTGTCCTGGGACCCACCAACTTTCACTTGAAATTCTGGGCAAAATGAAATACTTCAGAATGTTGTTGTGTTCATCATGATCTTCATCTGTGTTCATGTGGATGAACGGTCAGATATGCATCTGGGCTTTTGCAGATGAATGTCACATGAATTTCTGGGTTGTACTATGAAGATTATCTTTGTACGACTTCAGAATGTTGTTAGATCAGATCTTCTTTGAAATCTGTCTTGGAACATGTGCAGGATCTCATAAAGTGGAGTTGTCACTTCACTTCCATGCTTTAGGGGATTTGGTTTACTTTGTACAGTACCAACTCCCTTATGTGTCGATTTCCTGTTGAATCAAGCTTAATCTTGCTTTTGGATTTGCTTTTTACTTTCCAACCACTGTACTGTTCATGTCAGAAAAAGCATGGAGCAGGATTGAACTTTCTGAACTCAAGGGACTTCAGAATGTTCCTTTTGTTTCACTTTGGATGATTTGTAAGTCTCTTATTTGATGTAATCAAATCTTAATAGTGAAACATTGATGAAGTGCAGCATGGAAAACATCTAGGATGATATTCTTAATGGAATATTCCTAATGTTTTGTACTTCAAATGTTCATAATCTTGAATGAACATTGAACATGCCCTTTTTGACTTTAATCCAATAAATGCCTTTATTCCTTGATTGATCTTAGTCAATGTACTTTACTAGGCTTTTATTTAAGTCACGTGAACCTTGCATGTTCTTCATTTAGTTCATGAATTTCCGGGCTTGGCTCTTGATGTTCATCATGAACAACCTTCTGAACTCTTTTAACTTTCTGAACTGTGATTGAGTTCTTAAGTCTTTATGTCCTTTGATTTCTTCTTTCTAGGTATGAATTAAACTTTGTTCATGTCTTGATTAAACACTCAAGAGCATAAGTTAAATACCAACAAATTAATCAAAGTCCATTAATTCCTTAATCATCAAGGTTTGTTATCTTTAAAATTAATTAGGGATTTTGCCTCAACAGGTACCCCTAACTAATTTCTTAGTTTCATTTTGGTCTCATCACTCCTAACACGTTCATTTCCATCATTCAAATTGGTTTTGACCCGTTAATTTTAACTCTAAATGTCTAAGGTGGACCTATATTGTAGGTGGTCAAAGGCATGGCAACAGAACCTCCCCCGCTCCCGCCCCCGCTCAGACCTGGCAAACTCGTCCCAAATTTAACAGGGAAAAACATATTTAACTGGGTGTGGCTGCAAGTGCGGGGAAAACCCATTTTTTAGTACGGGGCCGGGAGATGCGTCTACCCACCCCACGCCTGCCCCGCACCCACCTCTGCCCCGTCCCCCTTATTGAAATTTACCTTATTATTTCCAAGCTCTTTTTAATATATTGTTACTCTTTAGAAACATGTTTATTAGAGTTATCTTGCTCTTTAGAAAAGAAGTTTACTAGATCTTTTATTATTAATTTAATTTTTTTTATTCATATAAAAAAACGAAAAACATGCAAAAAAAATTATTTAAAAATAATAATATTTCCACGGGTAGGGGCGGGGCGGGAAAACCCATCCCCGTTGCTTAAGAAACAAGTCTTAATCTTCATAGCATCTTTACCAAACCTTCATAACAAAAATCAAGAAAAATTTCAAAAACACATAAATTCAATATTAAAACTCTCTAATCAAACCCCTAATCTAAAATTTCCTCACACATTTTTTCTTCTTCTAACATATAGTTTTAATTCGTTGCTTAAGAATTTTCATGAATCAATCTCTTTTATTTAATGATCTCACTTATGAAAGTATTTATTAGCAAAAATTTGTACTATGCATGTCACTCTTGTATAAAAAAAGGAGGATAAAGTAAGTATTTTATGACTTTCGTTGAACAATTGTTTATATGCATTGATTAGTGTGTAGATTTCAATTCCTTTAAAGAAATTTTGCGTCTTGTGTAATATCTATGAACCGAAATTATATCTAATGATATAATGCAAGACAGTTTAGTTGTTCCGTTAGGTATGGGGTTATATGCTTATGTCATATGAGGCTAATAATGTCTAATTGCTTATTTGAGTGTGATAAACATCCTTGTTTAAAAAAAAAACAGCCTTGCTTTGTTATTTACCAAAAAAAAAAAAATCCTTGCTTTGTATGAATTCATAATTTTAATTATTTAGTGATAACAATCATAAGAAATAAGTTAAGGATGTATGTGTAGTGTTTATTTGTGTATTTCTTTAAGATATAGGTCAAATCTAACCTTGTTTTAATTTTGAAGTAGATAGTAGCACGACGAAGCCATGCTATTGACCACCCTTTGCTGACTCAAACACCTCCGTCCATTGCCACCATCACTTTTTTTAGGACAACAAGTTTATCTCATATCATTCATAATAGTCAAAAAATACAATCAGGTATCAACTCAAATACTTGAGGATTAGCGGTATATGTAACTTTCCTAGTTAATTCATAGGCTATTACATTGCCTTCCTAGTTAATTCATAGGCTATTACATTGCCTTATATAAAACTCTACCGACGAGTAAATTTGGACATAGTTATTGCAATAAAGCAATACAATCTATTAAAATGAAACTTGTTTTTTTAGAAAAATAAACGATATTCATTCATTCAAATTGATGAGTACATCGATACAATACAAATTCAAATTCGCTAAAAACAAAAAGGATGAATCTGTGAGTAAACTCACAACATCCATGTTAATAGCATAAACCAGCAAAGTACATATGCCTACAAATATGACTAATATGACTATATTAAAGTCTCTGGATCTGCAACGTTGACGACGCCAAAGTCATTGTCATTGATCGGATCTGCACTTGCTCAAAGCTAATCTTTCAACCTGAATCAAATCAACACCGCACTAAGACGGGAAATAAAAAACACACCGCACAAAGACGGGAAATCAAAACAAACAGAGTCATTCAGAGACGACGAAATCACAAAAACAAACGAAAGAAAACAGAAAATATGTGAAATCACTTATTCAATTAGGATATAAGGAAAAACAACTCGGATGAGTGATTTTTGGGTCAAAATTGACCCTAAATCACCGCTCTGACAAGAAGAAGAAGAAGAAGAAGAAGAAGAAGAAAGGGGTGACGGCTAGGGTTTGAGAAGGAGAGAGGAATGACTAGTTTAACTTGGTTAAAATGAAACTTGAGGGGTCAAAAATACAATTATGCAACTTATTAAAAAAAATCTACCACTATTTTCGCACCTAACTCAAATAACATTGTTCAATCTCAACTCTGATGTTTACTTGATAGCTTGCAATAATTCATGCGAGTCTCCTTCTTTGACGGATAGCATGGGAATATAACTTGTACTTTTGGCTTAGTAAAAATTTCATGATCATCTTAAGACACATACCGAAACCCACTTTATAAGATGAACACCCTCATCGTAATTAAATTCTTTTAGTAATCATTAATTAGGGTGCATTTAATTTGCTAAAAAATAAATGGCTTGTTAGCACAACTTCAAATATATTGTGTTTGATATAAAAAATATTCATGAGACTTGACAAAATGGGGGATAAGATAAGAGATTGAACAAAATGGGGGATAAGATATTCTTGTCTCTCATTAAATTATTAGACAAATTTTTGTCCAAGAACTATCTTAAGTACTAAAATGTCATCTTATTTTCTATTCAAACAATACTCTCCCTCCCTCCTTCCCTCTCTCTCCCTTCTCTTTGTTTCCTATTAATATTTACATTCATAAAAAAATTGTCGTAAATTTCATCTTATTTTGTTTGTAGTGTCCATTGTCCACTAAACATCGTAGTAAACAAAAAGTTGTCTAGCACGTAAAGGGTGTGTTATGTGGTTTTGTCTTGTAGTTACTATTTTGCAAATCAAACGACATTAAATATTTTATCTAATCCGCATGTAGGATATATCTATACATGTTTTAGCAGAATTTATGGATTCTATAAAATATGTGGGGGCATAAAGATGTCCACATCGTTTAAGAAAAAAAATAAAGATGTCCACATACCATGCTGTGATTAAAAGCAAAAATGGAGTGTTGCTAATGGGTGAACTATATATGGATACAATGTGGATCTGAAAATCTATTTGATTCTCAGTCTTAGTGTTTGAAAAGATTTTGCCCTAGTTGCATATTGTTAAGAATCATTTGTACCTGCTCACATGCATAGTTTGCTGCAGTTCACGTGATCAAAACTCAAACATTGTCGAAAGAATCGAATTTTATTTTAGAGACAAACACTACTCTTTCAATAGAGAACCTTCTTTGAAAACAAATCTTGGTCAATGTAACTTTCTAGATTGAAATAGAGAATCACTATTCACCTTATAGATTCCACACTTTTTAGCATATAGATGATACACTACTTATCTATATATAAGCATCTTAGCAACCACAAAATCAAAATCATATCAAAAGTTAGACAATTTGCACACACAAGAAGAAACCATATGGAGGATCATCAGAAGGGAAAGCATGGAAAGGAGGAGAAGGGAAAGGAGGAGGTTCGATTCCGAGGCGTGAGGAGGAGGCCGTGGGGGAAGTACGCGGCGGAGATAAGGGATCCATCTAAGCAAGGGACAAGGATGTGGTTAGGGACATTTGATACGGCTGAAGAAGCAGCAAGAGCTTATGATCGAGCAGCTTTTAATTTGAGGGGTCATCTTGCAATTTTGAATTTTCCTAGTGAGTATTATTCTAAAATAAGAGGGTCACCACCATATCCACCTCATTTAGCACCACCATCCTACACCACTTCATCATCTCATCATGCTAGTGGTAGTTCTTCTGGGCCACAACATAGGCCCATCTTTGAGTTTGAGTGTTTGGATGATAAGATATTGGAGGAACTTCTTGGGTCGGAGGAGGTGAAAAAGAAAAAGTAGGGGGAGTGACTAGTATAAAATCACTTCTCTGTATGTTTTATTTAATGCTCTGACTTTTGTGTAATAACTGAATCTATATTATGCTTTATGTATTAAAGCTTTAAGAAAAAAATGCTAACAAGAGCCACAAGGCCAAAAACATATATTGTCTCATATAGCATTTCGTTAGAAATCAAAGACTAAATGCATGTCGATATTATAATGATTCAAAAATTTATTTCCACAATGCTAATTTGTGGGATCAATTGACACTTTTAGCTGAATCAGCTGAATATATTGTAAGTTGTTAAAGCGTACATTAGCCATAGAAAAAAGCAGCATTTGTTCCACATCTTGTTTGACTTTTGGATTTTGAAAGAGAAGAGAGGATAGGGATCGTAGATAAAAATCAAGAGAACATCACCAAAGAACGTACAATGTCAGTTTCAATAGCTTTTTAAAGACTAGAAAAAATCCATATCTTTCACGTTTTTTAATGGGTGAACATCTACGTGAATGCTCGAAACTCATCGTTTAAAAAAGTTTATTTTTTGTGTGAAAATGATATTATCTGTATGCAATAGTAGAGATTAATCATTTGAATTTGATAAGATCATAAAGAATGACAAATCTCTCTCAATTTTTTTTAACATTATTTGCATGGTCGACGATGAATTTGAAATCGTTTGAAAAATAGTTGATAACATGTATTTCTAATTATTATTTTTTTCAAACTAGACCATGGGTGGAGGGAGGGTGGCCCAACGATGCTATGACAACCCTCCCCTTTTTTAATTTGGTAATATTAATATACATATATAAATATAATATTAAGGATTTACTTTGATCCACACAATTTTTTGATGGGTCAATTCAGTCCTTGACAAATTAAAACTCAAATTAGTCATTGTCATATCATATTCATGTTGAGGACAAATTAGTCTCTAATTTATTGTAATAGAATATTAATTTTTCTTTAATATGAAAATGTCAAAGACTAATTTGAGTTTTATTGTTGCAGAGATTAAATTGTGCATAAGAAAATTTTAAGAGATCAAAATGAGTCTTCACTGTAAATATACTCTCTCCGTCCTAAATTTTACAATTTTTCTTTAACAAATTGTATCTTTTGAACTTCGCCACTTTCTGGCTCCGCCCTTGGACTAGATCATCCAAGGTTTTGGAAGAACATATAGAATATATTGATATATTCTCGTATTAATCTATACCAATTCATCCTTTAAATGAGTTCGGAACATAAAGGAACATTTTTGTAGGGCTGGACAAAAAACAGCTATCCGACCCAAACTGCCCGGTCCGAATAGTCTGTTGGCGTACGCGTCGGTCTAAACGGGTGAACCGGTTTTGATGGGCTTACAGATCCGGTCTGGCATGGATTGGCACAGTCCGGTTCGGATGGTAGAAATCCATCCACGATAACCCAAAGCCGACCGATTATACTACATAGTGTACTCTACTCTCTATGTTTAGTCTCATCCTATTAAAAATAGACACATCATTACTCTTGAGACCCACAAACTTACACAACACATGTTGGTACAACACGCGTTTCTACACTCTTCTTTTACTTTCTCACTTTTCAATATTTCTCTTTTCCAAACAGCTATTATCACCCCATGTTTTCACACTCCTCCCTCTCTCTTCTCTCTGCCATAATCCTTCTTCTACTTCTCCATACAAAATAATCTATTTCTTTCTTTTCAATAGACTTATCATCTATAATTCCCAACATTTCAAGGAACAAAAATAAATGTAACATTTGCATTAAATATGTTCAAGGTTCAAAGATTTACACAAGCTTCCAAATATGATTCAAGAAGAAGAAGACAAGCTGCAACCACAATTAGATCTGAAAGGATTTTCATAATCATTTGCGTTTTTGTTGTTTGTATAGGTTTTTTTTTATCAAATGTTTGTTGTATAGGTTGTTTGATGTTTTGAAGTTTTATTTTATTCTTTCATGTATATTATTGGTGCTTTCATCAATGGAGAATTTCTGAACTTTCATGGCTCTGCAGAGTTTTTTGTTTGTTCATACCAAAGTTCAACCCACCCGTCGAAACCGTATTTTGTCCAACCCGAAACCGCCGTAACCGAGTGTTGTGATGGGCGGAATTGGACTGCTTAATACCACCCACGGTTGACGTTCGGATTTAGATTTTTGAATCGAAATCCGACTGAACCGACCGTTTGTCCAGCCCTACATTTTTGTGTTTTGTAGATATTCCAGATCTCCTAAACCAGTATACATTTTGGCTTTAGCTATATATAGAAAATTCGTAACACGTCATTCATATGAAAAATGTTCAACCCATAAAACAAATTATTATAATATAAAATATTTTTTCTCGTGAACTTAACTCAGTTGATAGAGACAACGTATAATATATCAAGGTTCGGAGTTCAAACTCCGACCACCACAAAAAAATATAAAATATTCTTTGTAAAAATTCATTGTATAAATTAATTAGTAAATTGAATATTATTCAGAGACTCAGAGATAATTGAGGTTCATGTTAATCAAATATCTCTAACTAATATATAATAGGATAAATTACACTGACCTCCCTTAAGATTTATCTAATTACATCTCACCTCCCCTCTATTTTCTCACTCAACATCAAGACCCCCTGCTGTTATCTCCATCCATCCTCCGTTAAAACAATTTTCAATCAATTAAAGACAATGAAACCCCATCTTTCACTTTTAAGATTTACATGTTATCTATTGCTAAAATTGATCCATTGTGGCTATTAGCAAAGTTCTCACCATCCACTTTTTAACAATAATAAAACAGAGAAATCAATATAAATTCCAATTTTTTTCTGAGAGGAAACTATGTAACGGTAGTAATGAAAAATAAAAGGAAAATAAGGAGAAAAATTAAATAACTTGAAACCAAGATATAGACCTAGAATCATGATGAAACGATGGAAATAAAAAAGCAAAATAACGAATATGTGACTCTATATAATCACGTGCTCAAATGGATGGAGAAGAAACGATGTAGAATCATTACAAAGGATATTGTCTCCATTCTTCCAAATTGGTTCCTTGCTGTTACAATTACAACATGATTCAATAATAATTCTTCCAAATTGGACTATATTTTAATCTGCTTTAAAGCTAAATTCGATCAACAAACGAAATCGTCTTCCTCCATGGAAACGAAGATATATTTTTTTACGCTACAAAAAAGTTGTTTGTTTTGACTTTTAACCGTTAGCAAACGGTGTTAATCATTAAAGGGAGGTATTTAACTATTTTAAAAGAACTTAGGGGAAGTTAATATATATTATAAAACTAAAGGGGGTGTATGTGTAATTTAGAGAAACCTCGAGGGAGGTTAGTGTAATTTACCCTATAAAATATACTAATTAACTTATCTAATGAATATTTTTATATTCTAATATATATGAGATTTAAGATCATTAATGAATATTTTTATATTCTAATATATATGAGATTTAAGACCATTTAGAGATTAGTGGATACATATCTATTTGATAAACTAAATCGATTCGAAAAGACAAATTTTCAAAGCATGTTATATATTCTAACAGGATCTATCACTTTTAGTCATCGAGGAACATTAGATACCAATATATATTTAGGATCTTGCAGTTAAAACTTTTTATAATTCCTAATCCAGCTTACAAAGAAATCAAGATTTTATTAGATGATAGATTTAGCTATTAGTTAATTACTCCGATGGTGTGTTCGCTTGAAAATGTTATTCTCAATGTCTTATGTTTGATTCTTCCTCCAATGATCGGACTCCTTGAATTTTTTTTTTTTGAAGGACTCCTTGAATTAATCGGTCATTCAATCGGATATCGATTTTTTTTTAAATGGTTGTTTTTTTTAGGAAAAAAAGGTTGTTGTTTCTATAACTCTTACGTACATTTTGATATAATTAATTCTTTCATTATTAATATAACTATTACAATTCTTGTCTTGTGTACCTTTTAATATAATCTTAAAAAGTGTGTTAAATAGTCCCAAATCAGATAAAATATGATTTGAACATGTGTTTATAAGTGGGAGCAATCCTTACCTCACAAGCCGGTTTTGTAGGGTTGTGTAAGACCCAATCACGATTTCTAACAGAGTGGAATGTGGAATTTTTTGGTAATAGTTCTCTTTGCAAGAAACGTGTTCTGAAAAAAGATTAGAAGGCATCAAACATGCTTATATCGAATCAGCTTCTCAAAGACTTTGAGTTGCGTAATGAGCTTTGGAATAAATATAGTACTATTTGTGTAGTCGGAGGAAAATTGTTGGTACCAACAGTCACGTACCAAATGGGTAAACCATGTTGATCTCAACACTTTTTTCATCTTTCCACCTTGAAGAGAAAACACATGAATTAAATAAGTGCTCTTCAGAATGTTGATGACTCTTGGATATGTGATGTTGCACCACCGCATTACAAAGGAGTCTTATTCCTACGTTCTTGCTAGAATGAAGGAAAAAATATCTAACCATAAAACTTCATATCTTTCTTTTGTAGGTGTAATAACTTTAGCTCATATCATCTCTTGCAAGCATTCTTGGGTACATCATGCAAACTGTAGAGATTGTGATGATGTGAAACCGTTTTGTGACCATATCATTAAAATTGATCATTGGAGTAAGTTTTTAGTTTGGAAACTTTTGCTTGGCTCAAATAGAATCTATCGTCTGATGATCAGGCACGGATCCAATGTGGGGGCAATGGGATCAACCGACCCCACTTTGCCTCCACTTGCTTATTGTACTTTTAACCTAAAATTTAATATTTACGTAGTTTGGCCCCAATTATATAATATTATTGTCTTCACATAGTTCATTCATAACACCATAAAAAGTTACAAAACTAAGAAGGATCTTAATGAGTGTTCTAATAAGAGCATTAGATAAGAAATCAAAAGAAGAAATTTTTTATAAAGAGTTATTGTAATTATTATATCAACAAAAATAACGCTTATTTTTTAAAAAAATACTTTTATGAAATCTTTAACCAACTCTCTTAGAGCATATCGTTAGCAAGGCCATAAAACTACTATTATATTCTAAATTACTCTTATATTTGTTGAAAAAGCTCTGTGATTGACGTTGGTGGTTGAAAAAATAATTAATTAGGGTTATATTTTTTATACTCTGTTAGAAATAGAAAAATATCTTAAAAAATTCAACATTTTGGAGCAATTATAAACATAACCTATATAATTTTTGCACACTTATGCGTTTATATAGTTTTATATAAATTTTTATGATATTACTTTGACCCCATTTATTAAAATTTCTAGATCCACCACTGCTAATGATATTGAAAATATAGCTCAAGTGTGAAAGCTTTTGTATGGGGTTGTCGTTAAAATGTTGCGGAAAGACCATACCTCTCTTATATTTGAGCAACACTCTTATATGGGTAATACTCTTTGGCCGAAAGTTATTAATCAAGGATTACTGCTCTTCCCCCAGCACAAAACACTCGCGCCCTGCAGCCATGCCCAAATTACCCCTGCGCAACTTAAGTAACGCAGAGTTACTGTTTTCGTACAAAACCCATCAGTCCATACTCCAAGCACCATTTTCTTTCCCTCCACCTTCAAAAACCCAAAAAGTGCGAACTTTTGGGTCAAAATCCTCATTCCAAACCATTGCAAATCGTCAGGAAGCAAGTTTCTACTCTCATCAAGCATCAAATATCAGGTATTGTATCATCAAAACTCATCTCATTTTGCTGGTTTTTGTGCTTGGTTCGTCTGTTTTTCGTAGGTAGTAGGGCTAGGTGCACACTTTAACTTGCGCAAGTGTTAAAGGATGCGTGACTTAAGTCACGCAGGAGTTAAGGTGTTGCGTGACTTAAGTCACGCCACTGTACAATCCTGTTTTTTGAATATTTTGCGCCACTTTTGTTCTAGGTTAGCTTGTTCCACAAGT
>Ga0228711_1004952_pt1 | contig 20338 bp, 12 predicted proteins | sample MedpolnodulmetaG_2_FD_177996 | JGI IMG/M metagenome (GOLD analysis project Ga0228711, IMG submission 177996) | Root nodule microbial communities from Medicago polymorpha collected in Santa Monica, California, United States - brown nodules | ecosystem: Host-associated > Plants > Roots > Nodule... | reverse complement strand
TAGAAAAGTGCTAAAAAAAAAAAAAAAAAAAACTACTCGTATTGTTAAATGAAACAAAAAATGAATTATAAAGGATTGAAAATTGTTTCAGTCTACCATTCTTTTAACAGCGGCGTTTCAGCTTAGCATTGAAAACATAACATGTTTTATATTGTAATAAATTATAAAGGGTAAGAAGGGATTTTAGATAAAATAATAAGGGTAAAAGTGGAAGAAAAAACAATAAGCTATAAGCTCAAACGCTATTTGAAATAGCGTCTGAAAAATAAGTTATAAGCTCGTAAAATAAGCTATAAGCTCATAATGAAAAGGTTGTTACCAAACATGGCTTTTTTTGTAATACAAGCTTATCCGTTATAAGCCATAAGCTATAAGCTAGCTTATATGTCTTACCAAACAGACCCTTAGCTTCATATAAATTAAGAGGAAATACCATAAAGGATTAGTTGTCTAATATATGCATATATGTAATTCTGATTTCTGAAAGACTTGGCTTCAAAAAACTTAGGCACAAGAAAATCAAGGTCGGGGCATGAAATAGCATATCCAACAGAATGTTGGTAGAGTTTTAGATTACCTCGGGACAAGTCTTGATCAAAAATTGACCATTCCCACTTTCATTATTCACCTTATCCCAGTTGGCCAACTGGTCCTCACATATTGCCATCTCTTCACAAGATGCAGCTGTAGCATTCACCGAATCATTAATTTTTTCAATCTTTGCAGATACTGCTTGGGTTTCAGTAGCGCCCCATTCTTCGCAGAAACATTTCCAATCATTCTCAGATATGATGGTTAAGCCACCTGCCTAGTATCCACAAAGTAGGACAGAAGTAAGACTGAGAGAGTTAGAAAGAACAAGCTTTTAGTCACAATGATATTCAAAATGACGAAAGGAAATCTTGTTCCCCCAACTTACAGATGACTCCCTTGGAATTATAGCACCACGTCTGAGAATCAGTTCAGGAGGCCTTTCAATGAGTCGTGAGTGCTGAGAAACAAGGGAAAAGTAAAAATCAATTCTGAAATTGCTACAGGTTAAATTTGATGCTGTGTCATATATGTGAAGACCAAGCATAGAAAAATGAAATGGCAATTGAAGAGTTAAGAATCTAAATCTGCAACTAAAATCCTTATCAAATTGAATAGAACAATTTTTCAATTAGTGCAAACCTGAAAATTAAACTCAAATTTAACCAAATACTAGTACACTAAACTGAAACAAACGGAACTACCACTTAACAATATGCTAAGTGTGATTGAAGATTAAATGAACAGTGTACCTTTTCACAGAGCAGTGCACCAATCACCACATTTAATGTTTCAGGTGTGTCAGAATTCTTGACAGCTGGGTTGATAAAAGTTCTCCATTTTGAAATCCAAGAGGAAGGAACTAAGAAATATGTGCAATTTAGAGAGAGGGGCATACTTTTCCCATTGAACAGCTTCTCATGACTCTGACGCTGCCTTTGTTTTAATAACCTACACCATGAAAACAGAATTTAATTTAAAATCTGTCTACATCAGCTCTATATATCAATAGCAATTTACAAACAAAAGAACCTCATAGAGTCCTCCATGCAAAACACTTCAGATAATTCGCTACTGCATTCAGAGCAGTCTTTGGAGTCTAAAGGAAACGTAGGGCAGACCAGAAGATCGTCATTTTTCACAGAAGTGGCATCTTCGTATAAGAAGAGCCAAAAACCCTCAGGAACAAGCACTCGCTTAGCACCAGTTGCTTGCTCAGGCATAAGTTGTCCATGTGGACAACTAATAGCTGCTGTTGGTCCAGAATCAGCTTCAGATGGAGCATCGGCAACTTTTCTTTTCCACCACTGCTGCAACCTACAAAAGTAAACTCGGCTCAAAAGGCTTTAGTATAGTTTCTTTTGAAAAACCCTAACAACTAGGTGAAGTAGATGATACAAAAAAAAATAAAAAATAAAAACTGATCAGAACAGATAGTTAGGTTTTGGAATGGGTTTAAAACACCCTTGCAAAACTAACTTCTAAGGTGAGGATGCCCACCACTTAAAACCACTATTTAGCTCATGTCACTATCCAATGTCAGACTCGCAACACACTTCTTACACTTAGGAAGGAGCATCTGGAGCATGACCCAAGTGGCCCAATAGATTTAGGATAGGAAATGATACCATGTTAGGTATTGGGGTTAGGTCTAACTCAGCACCACAAGCCTAACTTGTAAGATGAGAGATGACAACCACTATCCAGGCCATATCACTATCCAATGTAAGCCCCTCACTAGCTATAAATTTTCTTATGGGTGGGCATTAGTGTGTGTATGCTCACATGTGATTTAATACTTTACAGTGTTAGTGTCTTTGTTTAGTTGGTTACCGGTTAGTTTAGTTTAGTATAGTATCAGCTAGTTAGCAAGTACAGCTGTCATCACAGCTCAGCCGAAACAGAAGCAGTTGACTGTTGGAACACACAGTCTACTAATGTGACACCGCAATAATACAACACAATTTTCAATATTCAATTCTCATGCTATCCAATTTTCTAGCTCTTTCCTAGTATAAGCATTGTCTTGTATTGGACATCCTGCTAAGCATCGATGTGTATTTCCCTTCTGTTTTGTTATTATTAGTCTACGGTACTATAAAAATTTACTCTTTTCAAGCACTTATGGTGCTTTAATATATTATTTGTCTGATCTAAAAAAATTCTCTGCATTTTTTCCTTCTCTCTCAGATCATACATAATACTGGCCCCATAAAGCTTAAAATAAAAAACAATTTCCAGAACAATAGAAAATGGAATACTTATCTCCATCACCCCTTATTCCTTTCTGAAGAAACAGAAATGACAAGAGAAAAGGTTTGCAATCATACCATGATCTAGACACGTAGTACTTTCCATCTTCGTTTTTTCCATCAAGAATATCCCGTGCAAGTTGCTTAAATGATTCTCTTTGATCCCGATAAGTGTCTGCTGACACGACATTCCGAGCCCCGTCAATCAGACAGTCCAAACAGCAGTCCTCGTGAGAAAGTGTTGGCCCTCCACCATACTGTATTTTATGAAGCATAAAGGAAAAATGTTAAAGACGTACTATTAGCAACAATGACATAATAGGAGATACACACGAATAAAACATGACAAAATCAAATGCTTATAAATCTCTCAATAGAAGCTCCAACTTCTAGTTATTTTTATGTACACGGTAATTCATTCAGCAATGTGCACTTTATTCTCCCCTCACATCAGCACAAACCCAAAAAACAACTACGGCATAAAGTTATTGCCCACAGGGTAACAGTTTGGATAATGGATACGAATATTCTTTGTAACGCAGGCATCGGGACAAGTACTATATAGTACCCTACTCAGACCCTACCCATTGCCATCTCACATGCTCCTCACTCTGATAAAAAAAAAAGGTCATCTATCATACCAGTATTATCCATCCCAATACTTAGAATAGAACTTAAAAGAAGAAATCATTTTCCAATCTATCCCTTCTCAAGCCCCGTTACCAATTATAAAAAATCTCAAGCAACATGTTTCATATTGATTTAAAAGGAGCACCAAAATCAAAAGAATGGAATCATAACAACTACTCCCTCCCGTCCCGGATTAACTGAGACTTGCTCATTTCACACATATTAAGAAAAATGTATAAATAAAGGAGAGAGAAAAATGGTTTTAAGTGCTCTTGTTATATATTGGTGCATTCTCCACTATCGTAAATGCAAAGTGGAATATATTGAATTGGGAGTGATGAAAGTAGTATTAATTAGAGTTATAAGAGGAAAAAAGTAATTAATATTGTATTGAAAAGCGAAATGGCTCAGTTATTTTAGGACACTTTTTTTTTTGAAAATGGCTCAGTTATTATGGGACGGAGGGAGTAAATACATTTACCTTAGACAGTAACTTATCCCATGCTTTAGAAGACAATCGCTTTGTCGAGGTAACCTTTGACACTGGGACTTTACCGTGTGAACATTGGATAGATGTGTTGTCAATAGCACTGCATTAACATTAAAAATTAACTATCCCATAAATTAAGGGAAATAACCCTACCCTAGTAAATGATACAAGGAATGTACCTCAAGCTAAGGCAAGGAAATAATTTAGCCACACACAAATAAAATATAACAAACTATTGAAGTGTTGTTGGCAAAGAATACAATAAAGCATATGCACTAACCTTGGAGTAACATTTTCAGCCCACTGGCGAAGCCAGTCACTATAAATCCAAAAATACGGTTGCTCCAGTGGTTGAACAGGAGCTTCAGCTAAAACAGATCGAACTTCTTCTCTTCTCTCATTGATACGACTCAATTCTACCTCTTTCCTATGGTTGTATTGCTGGCAAGTACCAAGATATGAGGCATTGAAATTTTGAATCTCTTCACAAAAATGAGAAGGAAGACAATCATTATCTTGTGCAGTAATTGGAACATCAACTGTTTCAGTATGATTAGCACTAGTTTCCATTCCCCCGTTCTCACTAAAAAAATTGGTATGCTTAAGATGGTACATCAACATATATGCATCACTAGATGAAAATGTCTCCATGGGTAAAGATTGTGAAACTTTTACATTTGAACCACTTCCATTACTGTCAGCTACCCTTGCTTCAGAGAAATTAGAATGATCCACATCATTCTTAACAGATTTGGAAGCAGAGCATGAAGCTTCTTCGGCAAATGGACAACGGCCCAAGTTAGTAACAAGCTCATCATCAAATTCCCACCATTGCCCCGTGTTCACATCCTTGATGTGTGCAATGTAATGGCCACTATTAGCTGCAGTTCCCTTGTGTATCAGAACAGCTGACAAGTCATATATCAATTCAGACTGAGATGGCTCAGACAATCTGTGGTGCATACTAAGTTCAGCGGGAAATGAAAATGGAGAAGTAACTTTCTTCTTTGTTGTTGTCTGCCAGAGGAAACAAAATAAAAGGAATACATCCATCGTAAAATGGTCTAGTGATGCAGAAAATCAAAATATACTACATAGAATGAAGCTTGCCCAGAGAAAGAAAAAGCATGTAGCTACTAACATAGTTTCTATGTTCAGAAAACTCGTGTGATCACTACAAGCAGGTTTGCCAAATTAGCCATAATACACCAAACAGTTTTGCCAAGTAAAATACTGGTCCTTCTGTATAACCGTTAAAAGTTCTCTCTTTCATCTTATAAAAAAGTTAAAGCAAAGCTCACACAAGCCACGTGTGAAACACAAATCAAGGCTCATGTGTTGTTCTTTCTGTAAGAGCATTTAGACCAAAATATTTGATTTGAACAGTGATACGCACACTGGAAGAATTCTTTATATAATTTGATTTGAGGCTTTTCAATAGATAGAAAAATTTACCAAAAAAAACTGACAGTTTTCAGGACTACGGTACACATCCACAAAGAGGATATCTAATTTTCTAAGTCCAAAATATATATATTGGAGTATGCTCTGAAAATTCTTGTAATGTTTGTTGATCTCTTATACCCCAAAAGAAAAGGAGAAAATGAACCAAAAAATGAAGTAAACTATGAAAAACACAAGGAATTTAGCTGTTTAATGCTTACAACAACACATTGATAATAAAATTCAAACTTTGTACAATACCTTCGGAAGGAAGACATAGCGCTTAAGCTGAAAATTAAGCACATCAGGTAACGTTCGCAGCTTGATGCTGCGAGTAGCATCAACCCTTGTTTTACACGACTCACAAAAATATTGATTGTCTCCATTAAGCTCTTCAACAGTGAGGTAATCATCTAAGCTCTCATCTAAACTTTTCAATCCCTTGACATTCAACTCCAACTCATAGAAGTCTTCCATTTTGGAAGAAGCTTCAGAGTCTCTTCCACATTGTGAGCACCTTCATAGTAAAGTGAGAAAATTTTATTTCAGAGCATTTGAGCATAAAACGCCAGAGTCAATTCTGACCAATGAAACACAAACACTTCAAGAAAAGACCGTGTGTTGGACTTGGAAAACACGTCGGGCACTTTGGGTTAGACACAGCACAATGGGACACTACAACATAGATGGACACATCCAATATTGTTGAGCCACCATGTGTGCGTCAATGCCATGTCAATGCCTATGCTTCTTAGCTTTTGACCAATAATGAGAAAATGAGTCTGAACAACCAGTAAGGATAATTACATTATCAATACTAACCAGCCCTCAAAGATGATGCAAACGACCAAACGTCAATTTAGCACAAAATTATAATTAAAACATCATTTGGTAATATCAAAAACATTTTTTGCACAAAAATAATTCAAGGGCGCCCAACAAACAAAGATGTTATCTTATGCTTTATTTGTTACAGACACTTGCATCATTCTGAAGATGTTGTCCTCGTCTTTTTCTTTTATACTTGAGTATGTAGTGAAGAGGCAGTAAAAGGGTCAAAAAATTTAAAAGGATTTCTCATATATTTGCCGACAACAACAACAACCAAGCCTTATCACACTAAGTGGGGTCAGCAACATGGATCAAATTACGCCATATTGCTCTATCATATATGACTTATTTGACAAAAACTATAATATTTCACAGCCCCATCCCCACAAAGACAAAGATTTATAATGCAATAAGCTAGAAGAAGAAAAAATGGTACTACATAAGTCAAAAAGTTTCTAACAGTCAATGATTCTTACGTTGTCACATGAGACACACTTCCCCGGAAAAGATCTTGAACTATCGTTCTTGCCTTGGAAATTTTGGAACGGCTAAGGCAACGCTCAAGCAATGATAGAAGCAATGTCAGGAACTCGTGGCTATCTTGCTGAACTTCATTGTCCAACTCCAGCGTTTTTACAAATGGAGAAGAATCTATGAAAGCCTTTTTACTTAAATGCAACTGAGCAAAAAGCCGAGCTAGTTGATCTAACACTGGTTGTTGCTGAAAAATATCTGGTTCTACAGAAAATAATCCTTCTCGAAAACGTTTATTCATATACAAGCATTGGAGTATGCTGTTAGCATAACACGTTGCTCCAAGATTTGTGAGTCCTGCGGGTGAATTAGCAGATTCACGAAGTTCCGTGTTTGGGTCAAAGCCAAGACTATCAACAAAATCAGATATCTTCTGCCATATGCCAGACTTCCGCGTTCCACTTGGAGGCGGAACCAATGCACAGAAGCAATTCGGATTGTCTTTAGTATTAACACGACAACCTGAACAGACTGGCTTCGTAATCATATACAGTTTGTTCATATCATCATCAGTTGCTACGCCTGTTTTGTATATTTTCCTACACAAAGAAAGTACCAATAAGTTCTAATTCCATTTGATAAGTTAAAAAACGAGAGAATATCATTATCAGCCTGTAGTACCTCAATATTTCTGAAGTTCCGGACTCATCATCCCCTTGTCTCGGTCTTTTATTTTTACCCCGAGTCGTTGTTCTGCTCATTGTATAATACAAGACTCAACCCTGAAAAAGAAAAAGAAAAACACAAGAAACTAAGTACATTGAAGAAAAGAAGAAAAAAAAACTAAATGAATCAACAATCCAACACTCCATTTCCACACCCATTACTTAAATCTAATTACAGCCAAAATAACCAAGCTATATCTAGTTTCAATTAATGTTAAAGTAAAACGATGAAGCACTGTCACAGACACGAACACCAGACATGACATTGACACCGACACGCAGATCCATCCATGTGATTTTGAGTTCCCTGTATGAACTTGCTATCTTTTTTTTTACAAGTCACGCACGACCTTGCGATCGCAGGCACACACTTGCCACGCGAGTAGAGTCCAACAACTTCATGCTCCTGAAATGCCAACAAGTGTCGGGACACAGGACTCGCTTCCTATCAGAAGTGTCGGTGTTACGTAGATGTAAAATGCTTTCAATAACACACATTTAATTGAGTCATTAAATGGTAAAGTAATCACTTAAAAACGAATAAAACACAAATTTACACAGAAAATTATACAAAAATGCAGTTACAATCTTAATGTCTATGCAAACACATTTTCACAAGTTCACTCTACGGTTATCATACTCATTGTACAACAGAACAAGTTAGAATCTAATTTCACAAATTACGAAAAACCAAAAACGAAGCTGAAAAAACCCTAGAAATTCCAATCAGCAAATTTTTGATTGAAAAATAAAACATGACGAGAATTAGATATATTTCAACATAAATAGCATTATTTAATTAAATTAAAACAACAACAAAAATGATCGAAATAATGATATTAAGATAAAAAAAATAATTTCAGCAACGACATTACCAGAGAGAAGAAGGAAAGACGAAAAGCTTCTCTGAACTGTGCAAGATGACGAACGGATGAATGAGTTTGGATTCTGAGAGAAAATGAAAAGAAATAATAGAGTTTATGTTTATTTATATTAAAAGAAATAATGATAAAGTTTATTGTTTTTTTATTTTTTATTTTTATGGAAAAATAGTAAACAGTAGCTTTTTGGAGGGAAAGGGAATTTCGGGAAAAGAATGGGGGGAAGAATGGGAAGAGACAGTCAAGATAGTCAAAGTCAGAGAGTGAAAAAATAGAAAGAAAATGATGGGATGGTTTCATTCAAATTCAATGTATATCTGTAAAGTTAAAGGATAAATAAATTAGGTCAAGAGTTTATCAACATTGAAAATTACTCTTCTCATTTATTTATGTTTGTTCCGTATATAAGTGATAGTTAATTCCGTTAGTACTTTTAACATCAAATAAACCGACTTAAAAAATGATTGAACTGATTTTAAAAATAACAATGATAGTTAACTGCTGCTGAGAAATATCAAGCGGTAAATTCTCTCTGAATAACTTAAATTAACGTCAATCATGTGATATGCATCGAAATCTTTTTTTTTTAACCGCAAACCAAATTGTTTGCTTGTAAGTATTGCAAAATTTCAATGTGCGATGAACAAAATATTAAAAGAATACAATTTAAGATTTGATTCAAATTAAAGGTCAAGGACATAAGCCTAAATAAAAATATTTGGGCTCACAAATACAACTAAAGAAAATTATAAAAGAAAAAAATTAAATGATGTCAATTGATATGACTACATTATTTTTATTTAATTTTGTAGATTTTATGTTAGTGTGCCCGAATAATGTTGGTTTATTTATGTATGTGCACTTTCTCTATCTTGATAAAAATTTACTTGGTCTTAGGCACACACATGAACGAATAAAAATACCCTTTAAAAAAATGAATGAATAAAAGTGAAAAAAAAAAGATTTAAATAAGTAAATAATATATAATTTGGTGTGTGCGCACCTAAATTATTTTTATTTAGGCTTCGACGCTCCATAAATTATTAGCCTAAGAGCTAATCAACTTTTTCTCGGTGCTTATACTATTTGTAAGTATTGCAAAATTACAATGGTGAGGTAAACTGAATCTATTTTCGGGTCTTTTTTATAAGAGATAAATTGAACAGTAGAAATTAATGTATTTGGTCTGTATTGCAAATGCTATCCATCAACTTTTGTCTCCTCGTTAGTTTTTTATAAAAATGACTACATAGAGTAATTTTTTTAAGGAGGAGTGTTATTTGAACAACTTTTAATTGACAATTTATGGAGACAACCATAATTTGCAAAGAAAAAATAGATATTGCACAAAAATTAAATCAATAGAGAGATAAAGTAAAAAATAATGTGAGTATGAGAGAGAAAGTTGTAGCAAAAGTTGTCACAAAATGGATGTTCAAATATCATTTCTCTTTTTTAAGAGAGGTAAACAAAATAATGTATCTAATGATATTTTTTTATAAAAAAAAAATTTTTGGATAGACAAAATGAAATGAAAAATAACTGTTGAGACCCACATGCACATGTGGAGGGGTCGGGTTTGAACCTCGGTCACGATGTTTAGCCTATTGAAAAGCTAAAAATTATGACCTATAAAGATAAACTTAAGTTGATGGTAGTGTAGTGACTCCTCAAAAGAAAATCAAATGTGTACATTTTTTAATTTTTTTTACGAGCAACGGTTTAATGATATTTAGACATAAAGATAAATACGTCGGTTGAACTCGACGCAACCATTATACAAATTCTTGGTGTCAGACAGGTGTTAGGTATTAGTAAATATATTGGGTTGTCATCTTTGATAGGTTGAAGTAAGAAAACTACTTTCAAATATGTGAAGGATCGGATTTGGAACATAATTAATTCTTGGAGCCACTGGTGCTTGTCTTAGGCAGGTAGAGAGGTTCTAATCAAATTAATCCCTCTTATGTTATGAAGTGTTTCTTTTACTAGAAACTTTTATTAATGAAATCGAGAAGATGTTTAATTCTTTTTGGTGGGATCATAGTACTATCAATTCTAGAGGACTACATTGGCTCTCATGGGAATGTTTGACTACACCCAGAGTATTGGGTGGAATGGAATTCATGAATCTGAAAGCAATAAAATTGACAATGGTTGGAAAACAGACTTGAAAATTGATTTTAAAATCAAATGGGTTAATCACTTGACTACTTAAAACTAAATATTCTCCTTTAGGTGATTATTTTAGTTCAGGTCTTGGTCACAATCCAGGTTATGTTTGGCGCGGATTTTAGAGTGCAAAAGATGTTCTTCGTTGTGGATTCAAATGTAGCATAGGTTCGGGTACGAATATACCTTCGTGGAATCGTCCCTGATTGTCTGATGCATATTGTATCTCTCCGGTTTTCCATAGTAGTTAGATTGACCACATATTACTATCTTATAGCTATTAGGACCACATGCTCTATGCGGGGTTGGTTAATTTTTTCTTTGATTGCACTGCAACTACTTGAATCTTCAAAACCCCTTTGTCTGAATGTGTTGATTTAAATTACATTATAATTTAAATAAGTATATGCAAAAATTGAGGTGCGAGATTTAGCGGAAGAAATTAAATATCCACAAAATTATGATTTAATATTACATTATAATTTAAATAAGTATATGCAACAATTGAGGGACGGGATTTAGCGGAAGGAATTAAATATCCACAAAATTATGATAAAGCAAAAAAAATAAAAAAATTTAAGCCTATTTTCTTATGATAAAGGATAAAATAGGTAATGAAAACATCTGGCAAACTCATATATTTTAAGCCTATTTTCTTTATATATAATATAAATACTTATCCCGACCGTAATTCAAATGTTGATTCATAATTTTGTGGATATTTAACTTCTTTTAATAAAAATCAAAATTTCACATAAAACACCGTTTATAATTTACATGCGTTAGCGCAATTAAAATAGTGTCTATATTTACGCTAGTTTATATAATATTGAACGTACAACACATCTCTTTATATAGTAAAATCGAATAAAGTAAAGATGACAAATTCAATATAACATGATAACACACGTCAGACTGGCTGTCTAGTGTCTGGTAATTAGCTCTTCAAAATATGGGCATTTTGGCATGAATTGTATGGTGTGATTGGATTTGTGATTGCGGGGATTTGGAGGTCGAGAAATAAATTCATTTTTTGTTCCCAATGTGTTGGCGGTAGTGGCGTCGTGGCGGTGGTGATGAAACAACAAATGTGATAGCTTCCTCCTGATAACGAAAATGTACTTGTTAAGGAGTTTTAGTTTGTTGATTCATCTTTGTTATGTAAATTAGATTAAGGCTTAAATATGTTTATAGTCTCTGATAGGGCGCAGTTGAATTTTAGTCTTGTACTTATTAATCCTTCCAAAATTTTCTTGCAATTATTAATCACTTGAAATTTAGTCATAATTGCATCTGAATGCTTACATGACACGTGATTACTGACGTGACAACTATGTGGCGACATCTGACTAAGACATGACCTTGTTGACTAGCATTGTGTACCTGACGTGACTCTTTAACCCTTAATGATCCAAGACACACGTGAAAAGACCATAATGCCCTTGACTTCTTTCTTCTTTCTTCCGTCCCTTCTTCTCACCCGTTCTTCTTTCCCCTCTTTCCTTCTCTTCCACCACCACCAACATCATCGATCTCTTAATCACCACCACCATCAATCTCTTCCATCAAAACCACCAACATCATCCATATCTTCCATCACCACCAACACCATTGATCCTCTGTTTTTTCGTTCTCTGTTATTCTTTTATTTTATTTTTCATTGTTGGTTTTTATGAATGAATCAATTTTGTTAAAGTTAAAGGAATACATAGAAAGCTCTATCAACCGACAACATTCACTCAACAACCAATTAACAATGATAAAACTTGTATAACAAAACACACACCACCAAAAAACTGATGAAAATTGTATCACATGTGCTCTTGTCGACGAACACCGCTAGCAATAGCGTTATTGAAAAGTGGCGGCGATATGCAATTGACGAGAAGAGTTTTGTTACGCAGTTGAAACCCATCATGTGAAGTTGAGATCAAAAGTGAAAGTGTGATTTGGGTTGGTTTTTAGGGTTTGTTTTGCGTGAAGATGTTGAAGATGACGTCTATGAATGTCTTCCAAAGCAAGAACATCTTCCCAGCAGCCGCCAGTGAAAGTGTCAGCGGAGAGATTGACTAGAACGACGAGATTTGACCGGGACGACGGGATCTATGACGGTTTCGATGGAGTCCATTTATGTTGTCAGCGATTTGAATTCGATCCAAGGAAGCGCCGACGCCGGTGAGCCTTGAAACGTTTCGGCGGCGAGGGTTGTTAAATCACTTAGATGTGCTTTTCTAGATGAAAGAGGGGGAGAGATCTTCTCCAGTGAAAATTCCACGGGAGAGAATCCACCCCCGAGATGAGAAGAGATCCTCTCAGTGCAGTATTTGTCCAGTGAAATCTTAACCCCATCTTTTTCTTGTAATTAATGAAGTTTTAATCATTAAAAGGAAATGAATGGTGTGGATGTGCATTGGACCTCCTCCGATGAAAAATCCACATGAGAGAATCCATGCCCAAGATCTGAGGAAGAAATGTTTGGTTTGGAGAGGGTAGAAGAAGAAAAAGGGGTAGGATGGTCATTTCACACTTGTCTATCTTCATTAAGGGTAAAATGGTCATTTCATACGAAATTTGTTGAGTCATTAATGTCCTTTCGCAATCAAATTCTACCATGTCATCGCCATGACACTAATCATGTGCCACATAAGTAATCAAATGGTATTAGGACCAAAACTCAAGTGATTAATAATTGCGAGGAAATTTTGGGAGGATTAGTAGGTGTTATGAATTTGATGAAAAAATCACACCAATAACAGCAGGTGGGACAAAAGAATATGTTGACCCATTTCGGTCCAAATTGACCTAGTTTGGGGAGAGAGCAGCCCTCCGTTTCACTATAATGATGAGTAACCTTACAAAAAAGATATCAATGGGCTACAAGAATAAGTCTCCCGCCTAATTCTACCCAAAGTCTCAATCTCTTCCCGTAACCAAGAGACTAAATCCTAATAGTGTTTCCCAAGGTGAATCAACCCTTAAACCCTAGTGTTTGTTGCCAAAGAAACAAACTCTAGTTTTGTTGTTGCCTTTCTAAACCCTTGTTTCAGCCCCCTCTATCTCAGGTTTACTCTGATACAAAGCCTATATTTATAGTAAAAGTAACCCCCATAAAATTGTAACAAATCTGCCCCAAAAATACGTTTCTGTTATATTTTCTACTGGCAAATTCGGGCCCCGAATTCCTCCATTCGGCCACCGATTTTTGCCGAACCAACAGACAAAAACAACACTCATATTCGAGCCCCGAATTGACAGTTTCCAGAAACCTCAATTTCTCCAATTTTGAGTCACTTTCACAACAGTAAGTATAGGGACGAAAATTCAACTAAGCCCTATTTGCAAGGACTATAAACATATTTAAGCCATAGATTGATTATTCATGTTTGAAGGATAACTAAATGATTATAATGATTGTGTTGAAATTCAAACCCTAAGTATATGCTTCTTTTCACAATTTCATCATTCAAAATTCCAACAAACGCGTTGTTTTAGGTAGTAATTGTAACAAAGTAGTAGAAATATAATCATATAATCATAATAAACAGAAGCACCTATCCTATAAAAGAAGGTGAAAACTTGGCTTAACTATATATATAAACACACACACACACACACACACAGAGAGAGAGAGAGAGAGAGAGAGAGAGAGAGAGAGAGAGAGAGAGAGAGAGAGAGTTTGCTACAATAGACCCACTCATTTTTATGAATGTATGTGTTAGCAGCCAACACCTTTTCACTTAGACAAAAAACCCATGTTTTTTTTTTGTGAAAATTAAAACTAAATAACATAGATGTAATCTTCATTAAAAGGTTAGATTTTCATTTTATTTTCTATTTTGTTTTACGAAATCTCCTCAGGCCCCACCATTCTCTTTCTTCCTTCTCTTTTGTTGTCTCTCTCTGTCTTTTGTTATTGCAGCACACCATATTCCATGAATTGATTATGTTTTTCCACTGTGCTTGCTTCCATTCACTTGAAATCATATGCAACAACTATTTTGCTAAATAAAACTATAACATTGTGTATCATTAAATTAGATTTAAGACTTTGCTAAATCCACTCCAATTTTTTACTCAGCGATAATCAAAATTTCAGGAAGAAGAGTTAAAAACCCTCGCTGTAGAAATTTGTAATAATAAATCACAGTCATTGCCTTGAACTTTTCGTCTATCTGAAAAACCGAAAATATGTTTGATGAAAAGAAATTGATCCAAGTCACAACATGTGAGTTCAAGAGATTACCCACGAAAACGTAAACCCAGAGGAAGTGGTGAGAGAAGAGAGATAACAAAAGAGAAGGAAGAAAGAGAATTGTGGGGTTTGAGGAGATCTCGTAAAACAAAATAGAAAATAAAATGAAAATCTAACCTTTTAATGAAGATTACATTTATGTCCTTTAGTTTTAATTTTCTCAAAAAACAAAAACATGGTTTTTTTGTCAAAATGAAAATGTGTTGGTTGCTAAAATAGACCTTCATAAAAATGAGTGGGTCTATTAAAGTAAACCACTTACATATATATATATAGGTTTTGCTAGAAGACACCTTTTATGAAGGTGTCTTTTAGCAAAGTTATAACTAAAAAGTGAAAATCACACCTTGAGGTGTGGGTTGCTAAAAGACACCTTCGTGGGTGGGTTCTAGCAAAATCCTATATATATAAAGAGCTTTAACAACAACAGAATAAAAAAAATTCTTTAAAAGGACAACTTAAAAAAGATGTAGGGAAAATGATTGTTGTGATTTTTCAACCAAAAATATGAAATGCAACTACCCATCTCAAAATTAATATTGCAAGGAAATACTTTCGGAAAGAATAACTCATTTATAATTGCAAAACACCGATACACACTATCTCTGCTTAATATATATTAAACATATATATTACTTAAGTCATTAAACATGACTTTTTTCCTTCTATATAGTACTACTAGAAAAGTTTCTCGTGCTTTTGCACGAATTTGTTATCAATATCGGTGTTAGCAAGATATAAAATGGATTAATTAAATAAATGTAATATAAGGTTTAATTAATACAATTAAAATATAGTAAATGTTTTTCATGGTCATTTCAAAAATAAAAATGTTTTTCATGCAATAAATAGGTGCTTTTAACGTAAATGAATGAAATGATTATGATAACCAATATTTGGATTCGAATATGTGTATCAATGACTTATTAAGTGACTTGTTTTTAGAGAAACAACGTGAATAAAATTGAAGCATGAAAAGTTATACTCCCTCCAGTCACTATTATAATTGTTCTCATTTATGTGTTGACCTATATATGAATTTCTGTGTTGACAATATTAACAAAAATTATAATACATGATTTTTTTTATTTTATGGTTAAAATCAATAGTAACCCTAAAAAAATAGGACACATGAAAAACAACAATTGATAGATAAAGGGCTTTTATTGTTTTATTAGTGGTAATATTTTTTATTTTTTTTATGCTTAAAATCAATAGTAACCCTAAAAAAATAGGACACATGGAAAAAAGCAATTGATGGATAAAGGGAATTTATTGTTTTATTAGTGGTAATCAAGTTTGTAAAGTTTAAATAAATTGGATAAGACTAACAGATAACTACTTCTATATATAGAGAACTAATAGAGAGAAAACAAAAGTGTTTCACTTTTGATCATATCCATCTTCATGGTATAGGATTGGTTATTGTTTGTAGGTGGGAGTTGAGCCGGGGTGTATTTTTTCTAGAGATTGTTTCGGTTTTGTTGTTGGGTGAAGATTTGGTTGACTGACTTTGTTTTTGCTTACCGTTGTCTGTCTGGTTTTCTTATTGTTGTTGAAAATGTTGGTGATTAGATGTATATCATTTCATATGAAACTCATTAATCAAATATGTGAAGACAAATTTGGGAAAAACTAAGCCATTAACACTTCTCTTATTAAGTGTAAATGAATGAAATGATTATGATAACCATTGTTTGGATTCGAATATTTGTATCTATGACTTATTAAGTGTCTTGTTTTTAGAGAAACAACGTAAATAAAATTGAAGTGTGAAAAGTTATATATAGTTAGTGTATTATAATTATTTGCATTGTTATTTGGGTAACATAAAAAAACTAATTTTATCTAACTCTTTAGTCGCAAATATTTATCCCATGAACGATTTTTATAATAAATTCAAATTAGTATATTATAATACTAAATTTAACTAATTGATAAGTGACAAACAAATATTGTGTTGTGTATGAGTTGTATCTCCAAACAACTTTATTCCTGACTCACGTCAAAAAACAACATTAAAAAATTAAGGTGAGAAAAAATTATAGTTAATGTATTATAATTGTTCTCATTTTTGTGTCGACCTATATATGAATTTTTTGTATTGAAAATATTAACAAAAATTGTAATACATTAATTTTTTTAAATTTTTTGCTTAAAATCAATAATACCCATAAAAAAATAGGACACGTGCCAAAAAAACAATTGATGGATAAAAGAGTTTATTGTCTTATTAGTGGTAATCAAGTTTGTAAAGTTTAAATAAATTGGATAAGAGTGACAGAGAACTACTTCTATATATAGAGAACTAATAGAGAGAAAACAAAGAGAAAAAGTGTTTCAGTTTTGCTCATCTTCATCTTCATAGTATAAGATTGGTTCTTGTTTATAGGTGGGTGTTGAGTTAGGTTTTGTTTTTTTTCTAGGGTTTCGGTTTTGCTGTTCTGTTGTGGAGGGAAGATTCGGGTGTCTGACTTTATTTTTCCTTATTGTTGTTTGTCTGGTTTTCTTATTGTTGTTGGAAATATTGTTGGTTAGATGTATATCATTTCATATGAAGCTCATTAATCAAATATGTGAAGACAATTATGGGAAAAACTAAGCTAATAACACTTCTCTTTGCGTTGACTAAAAATCTCTAGCAATCAAACTAATCCAAATTATACTCTACTAGTGAATATATTGAGACAAGTCTAAACATGGGAAGCTTTCAATTAAATATCAAGTTCTCAATTTTTTTTATACTATGAATATATTGAGACAACTCTTCAAATTAAAGTTGTTTGCGATTATTTTTTAGGTGACACTTTGCACATGGCCGTACGTTCTAAATCTTTGCAGTTTCTAGTTGAAATATAGTTCTTCAGTTTAATTAATTTCTTTTCTGTCATTAAAAACATAGCTTTTATTTAAGTTGAGTTTATTTAAATGTTAAACTAGGAGATCATGATAGTTTGTATAACTTGTTACTGCCAAGGAATTTTTTTCCCTGTGCATTTCCATCTTACTCTTACATGATTTATATATAGGTATAAGAAATGGTCTAATTCCTCTTCCTCCATTTGTTTTCCTTTAACTATACTATACTATTTATATAGTTCAGAGGACTCAGCATGATTTTTGTTATTTTTTCCTTGTTTTTTTTATAATACTATTAATATTTTTAATTCAATACATTGTAGGAAAAAATGGTTGATGAGTACCACCAAGTGCTTGTTATCACACCCGAAGAATTTAGGAGACAATTTCAACGTCATGTGGCATCACCTTCTATTGAAGACACGGTCTATGAAGACATGAAAAGGCAGATTGATGAAAACAACATAGTTAGAGAAAGAGTTGATAGGATAGTGAAACTCCATAGGATTAAAATTAAGTATTACTTTGAATTGCTGGAAAATTTCAATCAAAGAGGAAAAAATTGGATTGTGGTTATTGGCCCCGGCGAACTGCGTCCAATCAAATAGGAGTATAATGATGATGAGAAAGCTATTTATCAGCGTGAGACTAATCCGTTGATTCTTCAAGCTATGAAGATGAGTTTTCCATTTGAGTGGGGAAGTGATGATGATGATGATGATGATGATGAGGTGGGTCTAGCCATTGTCACATGGCCAAAATACATTTGAAAAAATGGAAGGTTGCATGTGATGACAAGTAACAAGGTGCATGGTGTACACATGGTCAGGGGCGACCCGTTGTGTTTTTAGGCCTAAAGCGAAATTTAAACAGAGGCATTTTAAATGTGTTTAAAGAGAATAAGACAAAATTAATAAAAAAAATCCATAAGTTTCCTCAATCAAAAGTAATTTTATATGATGTGTGTCTGACACTAATTAAATATGAGTATTTTGTCAACTAGAAATTAAACTTAGTTTTGTCACAACTTCATTAATGTGTGACATTTTTAATACACACACACACATATGTCTGTGTGTGGGTGTGTGCGCGCGCGTGTTGAAAATGATATTTGATATAGACATTATTTACCAATTGTAAGAGATCATAAAATAACAAAATAATATTGAAATTATACAAATATAAATTAATTTTTTACTTTTACAAACTTTGATTACACATTACTTGTCTTAATATATTTAGAATAACCGACATCGAATTATATTGATAGGAATATGAAGACAATAAGAATTTAAGTATGGTTCAAATAACTAATAAAATTGCTAGCATTGAAATTGAACCTACAACATGAATTATGACTCCTCATTTACATACCACTTGAGCTTCGAGTGAACATGTTTACAAAATTTGAAGTACGAAAATATTTTCAAAGCCAAAAAAATGAGGCCTAATACGAGGCGTTAAAAATTCGGGGGCTTAAAGCCCTTGCTTTAGTGGCAGCCACCTTAGGCCGGCCCTGCACATGGTGTAGTGTATGAGTAACACATGTTGTGGTGCATGCATTACAAGTGACACATGGTGTGGTGCATGCATTGCAAGAGACACTTGGTGTTTTACATGAAAGGCAAATGACAAGTGTCCTCATGCATGTAAGACAACTTTGACTTGCTTCTCCTATAAATAGGACCATGAGCAAGCATTCACAACACACCACCACAAGAGAAGAACAACAAAAAGCAAAAGAGAAAGAGAGCCTTGCTCAAGAGAAAAGTGATCCTCATAAAGTTTTCTTGTGAGAGAAATAGTGAGCAAATCTGTGAGAGTGTTTCTTACAAATTGAGAGATATATTGTAGTGAGATCCACCTAAGGGCGAAGTTGTTGTATTCCCATTATCATTATAGTGGAAGTTTAAAAAGGCCAAGGGTTTTGTGGTTTTTTTCCTTTCTCATATTGAGAAGGTTTTCCACGCTAAAATTCTCCGTGTCATTACGCTTATATTTCGCGTTTCCGCTAGTGCCTATTTTGAGTTCACGGAGGAGGGAAATTATGCATGTATTTCCCAACAGATAATGATGGTGGTGATGCTGGTAATGATGCATGTATTTCAGGATATTTATCTATATAGATCAGGTGTTAGTCTCTTCAATATGCTAATATTACCAGGCCAGAAATTGCATACTCTGTCAACAAGGTTTACAAGTTATGTCCCAACAACTTGAATGTCATTGGATGATGTCAAAATAATTCTCAGGTATCTCAAAGGTACCCTCCACTATGGTCTGAAGTTGTATCCTGCTCCAACCCATAAGCCTCTCTCTTTGCAAGTATTTTGTGATGCTGACTGGGCAACAGATCCTGATGATAGAAGGTCCACTTATGGAGCTGCTATATTCTTTAGTCCTAATGTGATTTTCTGGTGGTCTAGAAAACAACCTGTTGTAGCAGGATCTAGCACTGAAGTTGAGTACAGGGCTTTGCCTCAGGCTACTGCAGTTGTACTTTGGGTTCATACACTACTGAAGGCGCTTAATGTACCCTTTTCTTCTCCTGTTGTTCTCTGTGATAATCAATCAGCAGTTTTACTAGCTCACAACCATATTTTACACTCTAGGACCAAACATATGGAAATTGTTATGTTCTTTGTCAAAGAAAAGGTTTTGGCCAAGCAATTATTTGTTGTTCACATTCCTGGTACAAACCAGTGGGCTGACATTCTTACTAAGCATGTCTCTACAGCCAAGTTCCTTCTAATGTGCTCCAAACCCAGTAGCCCCACATTGAGTTTGTGTGTGTGTGG
>Ga0228711_1004950_pt1 | contig 20339 bp, 9 predicted proteins | sample MedpolnodulmetaG_2_FD_177996 | JGI IMG/M metagenome (GOLD analysis project Ga0228711, IMG submission 177996) | Root nodule microbial communities from Medicago polymorpha collected in Santa Monica, California, United States - brown nodules | ecosystem: Host-associated > Plants > Roots > Nodule... | reverse complement strand
GATTTCGAAATAATTTTCCGCTGCGATATAAATGAATTTTTGACAGGGTTCTTTTGATAAATAGTAACTTTACTCTATTTATGTTTTAAAAGTAGTGTGACATTCCGTTTTACGTTGAATACTTTGATTATTTGTACTATTTACATAGTTGGGAAAACGGGGTGTTACAAGAACCACTTCCAGAACTGAAATTGGACCTTGTCAACCAACTGCTCAACCTCAATAGCCTTACCTGAAAAAATTAGGCCATTCTAGATTTTCCAGATAGACCACACAGTTGTATGCCAGACAAAACGGAAACCTACATGATCCTTACTCCTAGTCCTTAAAGAAACAACATTTGGAACAACCCCACCAGATTACCCGGTAAAACTCACTCCCAATATAAATGTTGTTCTTTTGAATGTTGATTTACTGCATAGAGTACGATATCTTGCTGTCAGTTTAAGTTATCTTGCCTTTGAATTTATTTCCAAAATAGATTTGGGATAAATATATTTTGTGTTTCTAGAAGAATGATGCCAAATATATTTCTGGACGGATGATTTGATGCAAATTTATTTTTGTATCATATGTTTCTAGAAGGGAGATTTGATGCAAATATATTTCTAGAAGTAAGCTGATGCAAATGTATGTTGGCATGTTGAAGAAAAAGCCCAGTTGATGAACGGCTATATATGGAGGCGCAACCCTAATAACAAGTCATCAAAATCAATATTGAAGATCAGAGTTTTATGGTTTTGTGTGTTTGAGTCTTTGTGTTTATTGTACACCATCTTTGTGCCGCCATTGAATATCAAAAGGCTGAGAGTTGGTTTTTGTTAGTTATGTTGTAATTTGTTCTTTGTATACCACTCTAGTGCGTCTTTCAAGGGTTTGTTTGTGTATTAAAGTTGTTTTCCTATTTTATTGTAACTGTGATTGAGTCAATCACTGGGGGTAGTGATTGAGAGAAAGTGAGAGAGACTTCTCATATTTAGGGGGAGTCATAGATATAAATACATAGGTAGTATAAGGTAAAGAGGCGGTGAACAAGGTTTATTCACATAAGACTAGTAACTAATACTATTGAGAGTGAATTTCCTTTCTTGGGTGGATGCCCCCAAATGTAGGCGACGTTGCACCGAACTAGGTTACCATATCTCTTGTGTTCTTTTTTATTGCACTTTACATTATTTCTGGTTATTTATTATTGTGCTATAATTGTCGTACACATTGTCCCAAATATTATGTAGAACATATGTCGTGCGAGAACAAGAATTTCAATTGGAATCAGAGTAGACACCATGTTCTGCCTGGGTGAACATCAGGGATATATTATTCTGTTCATATGGACAACACGAAGGAAGGAGGGTCTATCAACAGACCACCAATGTACAACAAAACATGGAAAACGATCATCAAAGGTTGAACACATCCTGTTGTTGTTGATAAAGAAGGAAAACCAACATATACCTTAAAGCTAGAGGAAGAATGGTCAAAAGAAGAGTGTCATACCCCATTTTTTAACCTAAACTTCCCAATTTTTACAGAGAGGTATTTTAAAATACCTTATTTTTTGTTCTGAAGGCGACAGTTTTTAGTTTTTTATTATTATTATTATTATTTATTTTATTTTATTATTCAGTTTTTATTTATTATTATTAATTTATTTTATTTTATTTAATTATTTTTATTATTATTTATTTATTTTTGAAATTTATTTTTGTTTATTTTAATATTCTGTCTTTTTTTTTAGTCATTTCTCTTTTTATTTTTAAGTCCTTGTCTTGCTATCTCATTGCATAGGATCCCTTAAGGGGCATTTTTGTCCAATCCAGTTTTTACCACAACCATAATTTTACACTATTTAAGCCAACATTAGATCAATGATTGGGGAGGCTGGCACAAATCCCCATAAGGCATAAACCCTAATTTCTTTTCTCATCAACAAATCCAGAATCAGAAACCAACTTTTTTCTAGAACACCACAAATACACCAAACAAATTTCCATCCAAACCCACAACACGTAAACCGTATACAATCACCACAAATTTCTCAAATCACCACATAATAACATAATCGAACCGAACTCACCATAAAAAATCTAGCAACATTTTTATTTCCTCAAAGACAAATCAACATTCTATAATCACCAATACACAACCACCTTTTCCTTCGGCCTACACCACAACAATCACACAACACAAACACAACCGAAATCATCAACAATCCAAAACCACATACTAAGAAGTTTCGAATCGAACTCATTCCAAGCCACAACAAACAAATATTCAAAAATCAAACAAACAACAAACCTTTACAAGAAACCGATTTGAAAGAGGATAAGAAGGTAAGAACAAGCCTTTTTTCGTTTTACTTTAGAACTTAGATCTAGCTATATACAAACTTTTTGGAAAAAACTATGTTCGTATTCGAGGAGAGGAAAGAAAACCATGTTTAAAGATGTGAAAAAAATTCGAAAATGAAGTTTTTTTGAACTCTGGCACGGTGGTGCCACCACCGACCACCGTGCTAGAGATTTTTAGCTCTCCTGAGAAGAGAGGTGGGGCGGCGCTGGTTTTTGAATGTTAGTGAGAGAAGAGAAATTTTTTTAGAAATAGAGAGAGAAGGTGAGTGTTGGAATGATGAGAATCCGAAGGTTTTAGGGAATTTAAATAGGGATTAGCTACGACCAAAACCGGATAAGAAGAGTTTGTATTTTTAATAATTTTGATTATATAAAAGAATTAGTTTTAAATTTTGGGAAATGACCATCAAGCACATAAAATTAAGGTGATCATGAGTTTAAAGGACAATTAAGTAAATTTGCTGGACTTCAATTTTCATATATTGCTAGTAGATAATTATATAAAAGAATTAATTTTAAACTTTGGGAAATGACCATTAAAAGCATAAAATTAAGTTGACATTGAGTTTAAAGAAGGACACTTAAGTAATTTTGTTGGACTTCAATTTTCATATATTGTTAGTAGAAGTAGATGACCATTAAGCACATAAAATTAAGGTGATCATGAATTTAAAGAAGGACAATTAAGTAAATTTACCGGACTTCAATTTTCATATTTTGTTCGTAGATAGCAATGAAGTATTATTAATAAAATCTAAATGACAATGGGGTTCTTTCAAACGCATATTTTATATTATTATATAATAATTTATTTGCTAGTAACACTTCTACATATATGGTTTTTAGTAACATTTATCGGTAACACTTATTTCTAACATCTTTTAAAATTTGTCACAGATTTTTACTGGTTTTTTTTAGAGGATTTTTTTACTATTTTGTTGGTACTATATGAAAAAATCAAAAGAATGAAAAATTTAATTTACAAAATATTAGAAACACATTCTCGTTACTTTCCTCGTGTTGCAACTTTTCTCTCACTCTCGTCACTTAGATTGCAACTTCACCGCCGTATCTCTCACTTCATCGTCATATCACAACCATGCGCATCTCACCTCGCCACCATATCTCTCACCTCGCCACTGCATCTCTCACCTCGTCATTGTATCTCTCACTCTCACATATTCTCTCATCTTCATCTTGCTTTTGATGAGGTTAATTCAGAACACGATTCAGTCAGGTAAAGTCCATCACATATCTATCTAATATCATTCATTCTATCCTCATCATGTTGTATTTAGGGTTCTGATTTCCCTTTGTTTCATTCATAGATTCTAGATCAATTATATTTTAGGGGGAAATACGAAAAATGCATGATAATAGATATGGATCAGTTTGTCTTATTCTATCTTTCTCCATCCTCAATTTCAGGTATAAGTGTTTGATTTTGTTATATGTTTTGATATATAGACCAAGTTGGTGATTATGTATGCTGATAGAGATGATATAACCTTTGCGTGCATAGTAGATTCCTCGTACCTACAACAGGTTAGCATGCAGATGTAAAATTGCTTTGCATTGGATTCAATTTTTACGATATAAGGCACGTGTAAGGCTGATATAAATGATATAAACTTTGCGTGCAAAGTAAATTCCTCGTATACATATGTGGTTGAAACATGACTTTTTCTTGTAAGGGGAGAAATCCAAAAATTATATACGCAAAGACTCTTAGACTTATTGTGAAACAATAGAGAATGCTAAGTATTCAAGTCATTTTGAGGTTTTTTTTTTTTGTCAAGTAGTCTGGCGACTAGAGAAATTCACCTTAAAGGTGAATGAGTGGGGTGTCCGAAGTTCGAACTTAGGCCCCTGCATATATTATGCATTATCCTTTACCAAGTGAACTAAGCTCAGGGAAATTTTGAGGTAGTTTAGTTGAACAATGCATGGTTTTAATAGTGTTGGATATTATATATCATTAAAACATTGGCTTATGCATTATCAGATCACTCCTCTGTTCACAAAGTAGCAACCCTTAAAGTAATAGGATTTTGTTGCTTGCTTTTAATAAAGGTAAATTCTGCTCCATTTTTTAAATCTTAATTTTTTAGCGATTATTGGATTTGTTTCAATCACTTATACCTCAAATTTACTTTTATTTTGTTTTGGTTCTCACATAAATTCTAAATACTTGCAGCTAGAATATACTTGTTGCTCCAATGAAGCTATTAAAGATGTTGTTGCAAACATGTCAAACTGTTGAAAGTACAACCAAGAAGAATTATGTTGCATCATTAGCTTTCTTAGATTCCCTCATGGCTAATCTTTTTTTTGTTTTGTGGAAAAAGTGATTAAAAGGATTAGTTAGGATATCTTATTTCATAATCCTAGTATCCAAAATGGTTGATCTAAATGCCGATCGAAATGTAGTATTGTGATTTGTCTGAATTGTATAAAAATACATGTTACGTGATTTTTAGATTCATGGTGGTGGATTGACCACAACATCCATTTTCTAATTTATTTTAATGGAACAGTTTTTGTTAGATTCACAATTTTTTTAGTCTAGACAATTTTGCGACTTTTTACAATTTCTCAAAAATTAGGAATATAACATTTTTTTATTGTTACTAGTGACACAAAAAGTGTTACAATAATCACTACTACAATTTTGGCCTAGATAGCACAATTTCAATAGCGCTTCTGGATAAATGCTATTAAAAATGCAACCCATAGACCTGTTATGGCACTTTTCAGAAAGCGCTAAGAAAAACTTGTTAAAAATTGGACTAGAAAGCGCTTTTTTTGCAAACGCTATTATTTTGGTTCACACTAATAGCGCTTTTCAGAAAACGTTATAGTTGGAGAGGGTATAGATAGCGTTTTTACAAACGCTATTGTTTGGATTTATGAAAGAAAAAAAAAAGGATAAGATTCCATTTACGCGCACAAAACACTTCCCTCACCAAACTCACTCATTCACTCACAAAAATCTTCTCTGAAACCACCACCACCGTTGAACCCACTCATCCATCGTCGTCTCAATCAGCCCCGTCAATCTCACCAACGTCTCTTCGTCGAATCTATTGATTGAACCATTCATCTATATCTCTACCCATAACCCTTCATGGTCTCTTCAAACCCATCTCTATCTTGACGATCACTCCTGAAAATCAATTAAAACCCTAAGATTTGATTAAACCCATAATCGATTGAAGCCATTCATCCCTAAGATTCATTCAAAGTAAGAAATTTCCAACTTTAGCCTTCTGTTGTGTATGGATTTTTTGTGTAGCTTGAACTCATTCTGTTTCATTATCAAACTCACTTTGCTTTTCCCTTTTAAACTGAGTTTTCTTGCGAAAAATGATAGCTTTTTTGTGTTTTTGTTTGATTTTTAAGATGGGTTTGTTTGTATTTGCGATGTTTAATGTTGTGTTTTTCAAAGTTTGTTGTTTTGTGTTATGGTTTGATTTATGAGTTGGGTTTGTGTTTGATGTTTACTTGCCCGACGCCGGTCGACATGTTTTTCTAGTCAATTTGGTTCTCTATATTTCTAAGAAGTATTTATTAAATATCAATACACTACTACAATTCATGATAATGATTTGATTATTGTTTCATTTGGATTTGATTTCTCACTTGCATTGTATCCCACTTGCAGGAGGAGATTTTAATTCATTTTCCCTTATGTGCCCCCCTCAAGAAACAAAAACTCTCTTATGCCTGCAATGTAAATAATTGTCTTACTTTGAATTAGTGGTAGTAGTTTGTTTTATCTTTGTATTATTATTAGTATAGGCAGTAAAGTAAAATAGTATATTGTTGTTTATTTCTATTAATGGATTACTAGTGTTTCTGAGCTCATAAATATATTTTTTGTCTGGACAATATCTTATTATGATGCTTTTGGCTGTAGATTTAATATTAAAAAATAAAAAAATAAGTACTTTTATTAGCGCTTTTTTGAAATCGCTATTAAAGGGGGGTGATGAAGATAGCGCTTTTTGTAAAACGCTAAGAAACATGTCTAAAAATAGCAAAAAATAAGGCTATATTAGCGCCTTTTTGAAAGCGCTATTGAAACATTGCTATTTAATAGCTTTTTAAAAGCGCTATTATAGGGTTCTGACCTATAATACACTACTAAAAAAATAAAAATTAGTGAGGATATTTAGTGAGGGAAAACGTGAAATCCCTCTATAATTCCGTCACTAAATTTTGTGACCAAGGAATTTGTGAGGAATTTCATTTTTTCCGTCACTAATTTCCCTCGCTAATTTTGCTTTTTCTAGTAGTGATAGTTGGCGCTTTCTTAGTGCTTCACAAGCGCTATTAAACGTTAAAATGAATGCTATTAAAGTGAGTATTTTGTAGTAGTGAATCTAACATTTTGCGACACTGTTATTTTTACAAATAATATTATAATATGCAACTAAAGTTCTTTAGTAACATGAACTTCACCTAACAATTGTTCAAATGTTATTAAATTCAATAAGTAACATTTTCTTCATTTAGTTACAATTTTCAAGTATTACTAAATCATAATCATATTGCATTGTAATCACAGGGCAAAATGTTGTTGACATGAACGGAAAAAGAATAAACTAAGAAGATCCTCTGTCTAGCATAATAATTTTAGTTCTTTCAGTAATATTAAAACAATCAGTGGGTATTTGTTTAAGACAATCAACAAAACACCATATCCAATAAATTAATTCAAAACTATTTTACTTGTTTGGCACTGGACTTCCAACGCTGACTACGCCACCTGGAATTTCAAAACTATGCAAAGCAAATAATTTAAATAATTTATTTTTCACGGTTCATATCATCATATGATTTGCATATCTGGCTTACACAAGGCCTCAGATTTTCCTTAAGAAAAAAAAGCCCTCAGATTTAAACTACAATTTAAACATTCAATAACATTAAAACTCTTGTACTATGTTTGATATTAGAAAAACATGAAGCAAATGAAGAGAAGGGAAATAAAGTTTGAAAAAGATTCTCTTTTTTTATTGGTGAACGAGAAAGATTCTTTTTTCTGTTGTTTCGTTTGTGATTAAGAAAAGAGAAATGATATTTAAATAACTACTTTGTGATAACTTTTAGACAATTCTCTCATGCTCACATGAAATACTTATCTTTTCTTTTCCTTTTTTTCCTATTGTTTTTTACCAATAAGAAGAGAGTAAAACAAAGTTATCATAAAAATTGTCATGATTGTTCAAATATCATTACTCTTAAGCAAAAGTAAGGAAAAACAGAATATTGTGGAACCCACTTCTAGAGGCTTTCCTCTCATAATTGGACGGAAAGTGTGAATATAAAAGAACCTTTTTAGTTGAAATTACTCAAAAAAACTCAAATTGTTGCAATTTAATAAAGGAAAAGGTCATGCCAACTTGTGTCCTAAAGACACAAGTTAAAGAGGCTAAAACGAAAATAAAAATTAAGTTTTATATTGAAAATATACCTAATTTTGAACCTTTTAATACATTGAATACAAAATTTTCAATAAAAACTTTTTACATTAAATTTCTTAACATATGATCTAAGGACACTAGTTAGCATTTCCCAATTGTCTTGCATAACTTACATGTAGCTACTTTCAATAAACTAACACACACATATTAGAAGTTATATTTCTGTGTATATATAAATAGTATACATTATATGAGTTTCTAAAATACGTATTTAGTTGTCTTAATCTCTCTAACTCATTTTATCATTACTTGTGGGTGTTTATGTCATTTTTCAAATTATACTTCTTTCATCTTTCTTTCCTTTCACTTTCAATTTTACTCATGTCAAATAACAAAAAAAAATCATCTAATTAACTTTCGGTTCCATTTATTACGGTTACATTCTTTCCTTTAACTTTCAGAATTTACCTCTACGGTTGTACATGAAGGATACTCAATTTAAGTAGACTTTGTATATCTATGGATTACTATAAAGGAACAATTGAAATCCAACAATCAAGGGCCAATGGTTGAGGGAAACATCCAATTGAGTGGGTTTGACCAAAGAATAAAGAAACACACCTAATACACTAATTAAACAAGGGATTCACAAAAAACACATGGTTTCTTTTACTATGTTAGTTATTAAAGAATATATTGGAACCGTTTACTAATGGCTATATATACTAGAAGCCAAGGGTCCAACTCTACTCATCAAAGCAATAGCATTTGCAAACACAAAAGCTATCTTTACAAACTACCTTCCATTTAACATCAAGTAGAAGAGAAAGATGAGTGTAGAAATTTTGGATGGTGCAACTATTGTCCACTTCCTTGAAGATGAAGAAGCATTTAATAGCTCAGTAGGTAATCGGTTCGCTCGCCTCGACACAAACAATGACGGTCTTCTCTCCTACGAAGAGATGTTGAAGGAGCTCCGGAGCTTGAGGGTTTTTGAAACACACTTTGGTATTGATGTGGATTCAGACCCAAATGAGCTTGCTCGTGTTTACGAGTCTTTATTCATACAGTTCGATCACAACTTGAATGGAACAATTGATCTGGAAGAATTCAAGAAAGAAACTAAGCAAATTATGCTTGCAATGGCAGATGGAATGGGTTTCATGCCAATTCAAATGGTCTTGGAAGAAGACAGCATCCTCAAAATAGCTGTTGAAAGTGAGTCTAATAAAGTGGCAGCTTAAATACTACTTAAATTTGAGGTTTAACAAAGTTCTTCAAGTATTCTAGTATTTTTAACATTTTGTTTGTTATTATTACAATTACCATTGGTGTTTTTGTTATGAATTCCAAATGTCTACAAGAATAAACTAGATGAGATTTTACATTTGTGGCAGAAAAGTGATTGTATTGTAGCACTAAATAATTTGACATGGTGTGCACACATTTCAGTCTCTCTCAATTTCCAGCACTGTCATCCAACATCTAAAGCATCAAAATAAAATTCACTTGAACTAAATCTTTGATTCACCAGAAAGAAAATTATGCGTTTTATAAAAATACATGTTTTTCAGTCATTCTCAGAAGGTTTTAACAGCAAAACAGAGGAGTATTAGAGCAATTGCCTATGATTTCGGGACATTTGTAATGTTTTCTATATTTGAGTCTGCAATTCTGTTTTTCCCAAAAATAGTAATATTAGGATGTTTTTTATGTAATTCACGAAGAAATCATGCATATCGGCAAAGCAAGACATCCAAAGATTTATTAAGTCCTTGGGAAGATGAAGAATGAAGAATCAAGAGCCCTCAAAAGACTTTACAGAGGGACGGATTATGTTTCAAAGTTCCATGACATCTTACATAGAAGCAAACACCTTAAAAGGCGAAGAAACATGCATTTTCAGCACCGGGCGCACTCACAAGCACCCCTGCGTATAGAAAGGGGTGCCAGGCACCCAGGAACTTCCATTGGGGTGCCTGGCGCATGGAAAGGAGGTGCCTATGCCTTGCAGCCCAAGGCACTGTTTTATGTCTTTTTCGTGAAGTCCGCGTTTTTAGCCCAAAATCAGGTGGAAACTTTCTCTATAAATACTGCCTTCCTCATTCACTATTTTCTCGTTCAGAACGAAGTGATTCAAGAGGAAGGCGAGCACTAGGAGCTTCCAGGAAGGAGTTTATCTCTCCTCACTCCAAGTTTTTCAAGGGTATGTTTTATTTCTTTTGTAATTTGTTTTTAGTTACCATGGGTAGCAAAATCTTTTTAGGCTTGGGATCTAAGATGAACCTTGTAACGCCCTACTTCTATTAAAGCGATAAAACATGCGAATAATACAAACATTCACGAAATAGACGTCACGTCTTCAATAGTTCTCAAAACATGCATACTAAAAAACTTCTCAAAGAAAAACGTTGCAGCAGATAAATAGCATACATCTTCAAAAACCATGTCATAAGCATCCTAATGCACCATCAAATAAATCTCCAATCTCAGCGTGTGAATGAAATCTCAACAACATAGTCAACACAAAAATTAAATAAAAGCCGACACCCTAAATCAGAGCCCTAAACTAAGACTCCAAAGCAGATAACGGAGGTAGCTCCCAATATCCTCAAGCACTCACCAAGCAAGCAACAAACTATTCCTGCACGTCGTCTACCCATTCATACAAATAGGTAGGAGGTCAACCGAATGACCACTAGGGGTTAGCTTCACTTCATCATAATTAAGCATAAACAATCGAAAAGGTTATCATCAAATTCAAACTTCAGATGATTAAGTAAAAGAGAATTCAACTTCAACATTAGTCATCAACACAAATAGATCCACCACCATCACAAGTATGCAATTCATCAATCACATCAATCACCAAGCACATAAGCAATTATGACTCATTTCAAATCATGCTATGCGCCTAGACACGACTCCTACATGCATGTGGTACTGTCACCAACAAAGGTCGTCACCTCATGATGCAACAAAAACATCATAAACATCGCCAATTAATACAAAGTATTCTAATCCTGTCCACTTGATATAAACATCCTAAGACTTATGAAGCATGAACATATGACACATTATGCACATGTTCAACAACAAACCACCGCCATTTTCACCTTCATTTTGCATACATGCATTCACCTTCAATATCACCATCATTTGCATATAACAATTCAATACAATGCAATCACCATATCCAAATATCAACATTAAGCATATTCACATCAACAACATGCACAACATCATCACTATCAAATTATCACCAAAAGACAACACTTTCAAGGAAAGTCGACATTTAAAGAATTTAATAAAAAACGAAGCAACATATTCCGTTGCCTTAACAAAAACGCATGCACTACTCACATGTTCATAGTAGCTTAGGCACATTAGTATCTTATGCAAATTCCAAGAAGTCACAAAATCACGCCAAGTTCGTCTCAATTCAAGTTTCTTATCATTTAAGAAATCCAAATTAAATTGTTCCTAAACATCACAACTTCATGATTACATACTCATTTATTCACTTTAAAGACTTCCTTAAACTCAATATTAATTTTGAAGATGTTTCATGGTTTAGTGAAAAAGTTATGACAAAACTTCGTGAATAATGCCGCGTGACCTATGTGTAGTAATTTGACCATACATCAAGTTCTAGAAAATATTTTGAAGTTAAACCAAAGACATTGGAAAGATGACATCCATATCTAAAACTTTCATGTTTACACCGAAGGTCAATTCAAAGCAGAAAATGGTGAAAAAGGTGAATGTTTTCCAGATTTGTCTGACAGAACATCGGTGGCCGAATTGGAACATTTGGGGGCCGATGTTTGTCGAACCAAAGGCTGGAAAAACAGCTCATGATCGGTGGCCGATTTTAACAATTCGGTGGCCGATTTTGGCTTTGCAGACAGTTCAAAAATCAGCTTAAAAGTGTGTTTTTCGCTTAAAAATCACTTTCATATCACTAAACCCAAACACAACACTCCCAAATTAATTCAAAACATTGTCCATGATCATAAACCTTGTAATAAACACTTATACCACTTCAAATTATCAAGTTCACATTCAAAATCATAATCAACCCATTTTTATCCAAAGTTTATTAATTAACAACAACTTAATCACAACACCATGGCATGATTTATCATCTCATACTTCCATCAACAATCAACAACAACAACTTCATTTTACACCAATTTGAGAAAAAAATCAATAAAGTTTCATATAACCACAATTCAAACATGTAAATTCAACAACAACAACATGTTTAGCATCAATTTCATATACCCAAAATTAATGTCAAAGTAGGAACACGAAATTCATCACTTAAATTCACAAAAAGCAGAATTCAAGAAATAAGCACTTATGGAATTAAGTAGAAAAAATAATTATAACTTAAATTATGAATGAACATTATCCCCCTTACCTCCAACAAGCAAATCCTACCCTTGACTTCACTTTTCTCCAACCTCTTGAATCTCTACCCTTTTCTTCCCCTCCAAAGCTTTCTTCTCTCTAACCCTTGTTCTTGCTCTTTCTCTCTCTACCTCTCGCGAAAGTTGTGAAGTGTGTAAATGACCTAATTTCTCTAAAGACTTATATAGGCTCTACATTAGTGGGCTCAATCCTCAAATGTCTTAATGAGCTCAAAGTTCTCTCTAACGAATAAAAATAACGAATAGTTACTGGCTCTTAATTAATTACTCCACTCTTACTAGTAACTTGGTAGAAATAATGATTTCCACTTAAAACACTAAAAATAATTCTCGTAACCAAAAGAATATTTTACCCCTGCTCACCAAAGGACCAAAATACCCTCGAGTACAAATGACTAAATTACCCTTCCAACACCAAATACCACTAAAATACACACAGAGGAAAATAATCACATACAAGCATATATTAACACACATAATAAACAAATAAATAAATCTAACGAAAATCTGGTTGTTACAAACCTTTATTTTATTTGTTGGATAATTATTTAATTTAAAGTCGTTTATTGAATTATTTTCTATTCGCTATTTAGTTTTACTATAGTGCGTAATATTTGTCTCTTCTGGAGCGCAACCCTAATTTAGGCACTTAGGTAGTGACAGGGCCTAATATTGATATTTATATCTTGATATTTATATATGTCTAACCAGAAACTAATTAGTTTGTAACTAGCAAAAGAAACCGAAACCGAAGGGAGAGTGTGTTATATACTTCTATGATTCGTAGATGGGAAAACCTTTAGAAAGACTGACAACCATACCTTTGGAACATCTATGTTTCAGTTACCCTTAAGGGAGTAAGACCCCACATGTAAGGATCACCGTGCGACCAGCAGGTGCAACTTGACAAACCAATTAGATTATAACGACATGACGAACTCATCACTTAGATAGTCTACTTAGAATAATTGAACGCGACCTGACTGTTAATTAATTCCAACAAATGAATAGAGGGATTCAAAGAATCCTAACCACCGCTAACATTCTAGAATCAAAACAAGTAACTTTGTTTTGTTGCAAACATATTTACTTTGCAAACTCTAAATTTTTATCTCTTTTATTATTATTATTTTATTCTCAAATAAGTAATGTGAATTGCGTTGATGAAACGAAAATCCATATGGATACGATACTCTACTTATCGCTTTATTACTTGGTAAATGATTTAGTACACTTGTCTAATCCAACCATCACCTCTTAAAAAAAACTTAGTTTCTTTTCCTCAAAAAATAAATAAAAAAGCTATTCATTTCAATTTTTAATAATATATTAAAATTGATGTCCACCCAATTTTTTAAAATGAACTCGGTTAAACTTTTAATCTCACTAATTTGGTGGGTTACATGATCATTATAAGTCTGATTGTTTGTTTAGTATTGTAGATTTGCAATTCCAATAGCTCAATGCTAAATTTGATGAAGAGAATACTGAATTTTTACAATGTGTTGCATGCTTGAGTCCAACTTGATCATTTGCAGCATTTGATGTGGACAAATTATTGAGGATGGTCGAGCTTTATCGAAATCATTTTAAGACATGTCAGAAGTGATGGTGCGCCATCAACTTCAGAATTATGTTAGAAATGTTTGAGGTGATCCCAATTTTTCAAAATTGAAAGGACTTTCAGACCTTTGTGCAAATCTTGTGAAAACAAACAAGAGGTGTACAAGCTTACAAAGTTAGCTATGATTTTGTCATGGACAACTACAAGTGTTGAACGTGTTTTCTCAGTTATGAAATATGTGACTAGTCAAATAAGTAACAAGATGGGTGATCAATGGTTAAATGATTGTCTTGTAACGTATATGGAAAATGATATCCTTAGAAAAATTAGTAATGATGTAATTTTAGCTCATTTTTGACAAATGGAAAATAGAGCATTTCCTTAGTGATTTTGGTTGCTATAACTATTCTTAATACTAGCGAAAAGACGGGCACTCACGTGTCTGTCGTTTCACTCTTTTTATTGCGCTAACGTTTGAAAATTATAAACGATTTTTTTTTATCAAATTTTTTATTTTGACTAAAACTAAAAATATAAATATTTGTTGCTTTCAACTTATAACAAATCAAACTAGCCATGACTATCTATTTCTATGACACCAACAATATAACAAAAAAAAATATAGACAAAGTTGTGTAAGGGTAAAATCTAAGCATAAAAATATAAATTCTTTTTTTTTAATGACACCAACAACAATCTTTATTCTTTATTATAGAAAAAGTTGTGTAAGGTATAATTAGGATAATGAAAAAGTAAGTATAAATATACTCATCTAGTTTGTTACATTTTTAAACGATAAAGGAGTGTGTGTGTGTTTGTGTGTGTGTGTGTGTATATATATATATATATTCATATCGTGTTTGTTACCTATTTATTCTTATCTATTTGTTACATGTATTATTTGTATTGAAAATTGAGGGTTTTTTGAAAAAAGAAAAATTCACCCAAAAGAGCTGAAAGATGTTATTTTCTTTGTATATAGTATAGATAACTTCTTAATAAATTTAGCATTATTTAATTATTTGACAAAAAAATCTGCCTCACTAATATGATATTGTGACTCCAGATCCGCCCATGTTCCACACACATAAGCATATTAAATCTGCAGTGAATGTGGTGCAAATATTTAATGTTGCTTTGCATATAAAATAAAATTATTTAACATAAACACTTTATTAATGTTAATATTTCTAAAATAGTCATGAGTTTTCAAAATTTTGTCGGCACATCAAAATTTGCATAAGTAGATTTAAACACATAAAATTCGCAAACAGACGTGGTGTGAATATATGTTTTGCATATAAAATTACAAAATATTTAATAGAAACCTGATATTAATGTTGATATCTTGAAAATAGTCATAATTTTTCCAAATGTTATCATATCAGTACATAAAACTTTGCATCTGAATATTTAAACACATAAAATTTGCAACGAACGTAGTATGAATATTCAATAATGTTTTGCATATAAGATAAGAATATTTAGTAGAAACACCACATCAATATTGGTATTTTGAAAATAGTCCTGAGTTTTTAAAATTTTATCATATCGAATTTCTCATATCAATACGTAAAACTTTGCTTTCGCAGATATGAGCAAATAAAATCTGCAACGTGTGCGGTGTAAATAGTTAATGAATTTTGTGTATAAAAAAGTATTTAATAGAAACAATATATTAATACTCGTAATTTTCATTTAATATCTTTATTCATATGAGAGTAATTAATTTTTAGTATAACTACTGCAATATTACGCCGACTCATACAAATGCACATGTCTTTTACTAGTTTTCTAACAAAAATTTAAATGATGATGGGATTATTTGAAAAAGCCCGTGCTTTATATTATGTAGCTTGCTACTAAACATGGGACAAAATGTTGTGGACAAGAATAAAAAAAGAATAAACAAAGAAGATCCTTTGTAAAGCATACTAAGGTTTGTTCTTTGAATAATATTAAAATAATCAATGAGTACCCTTTGTTTAAGACATTCAACAAAACACCACGTCCAATATATTATTTCCAACCTACTTTATTCGTTTGAAAATTGACATACACTAAAACGAGGGCACTAGTCTTCCAACGCTGACTTCACCGTGTGGGATTTCATTGTTATGCAAAATAAACAATTTAAATAATTTACTTTTCATGACCAAAATATAGAAAACAACACATGAAAAAAAATATATGAAAGAATTTTTTTATTAAACTACTAGATGCAAGGGACGCAAAAAGCACATGGTTTCTATAACATGTTAGTAGTTAAAGAATATATTCTTCTGGAAGCAATTGCTAATGTCTATATATACATGAAAGAATCCAACTCTTCTCACCAAATCGCAAGCATTTGCAAACACAAAACTCTATTTGTCAATACAAACTACCTTCCATTTTTTACATCTAGTTGAAGAGAAAGATGAGTGTAGAAATTTTGGATGGGGCCACAATTTTCCATTTCCTTGAAGATGAAGAAGCATTTAATAGCTTGGTAGGTAATCGGTTTGCTCGCCTCGACACAAACAACGACGGTCATCTCTCCTATGAAGAGATGTTGAAGGAGCTCCGGAGCTTGAGGGTTTTCGAAACACACTTTGGTATTGATGTGGATTCAGACCCAAACGAGCTTGCTCGTGTTTATGAATCTTTGTTCATACAGTTCGATCACAACTTGAATGGCACAATTGATCTGGAAGAATTCAAGAAAGAAACTAAGCAGATGATGATTGCAATGGCAGATGGAATGGGTTTCATGCCAATTCAAATGGTCTTGGAAGAAGACAGCATTTTGAAAAAAGCTGTTGAAAGAGAGTACAATAACGTGGCAGCTTAAGTGCTATTCTAATCATGCCTAAGATTTTTAACTAATTTTGTTTGTATTGTAGGATTATAATATTCTGTTTAATTTGTTGTTGTATTAATACCTTTGAAACTCCTTAAACTGTTTTGTTATGGATTCCGAATGTATTCATGAAATAAACTATCATAATCTGAGCTTTTACATCTATGTTATGGATTCCAAATGCACATGTCCCCTTCATCCTTTGTGTATATATGCTTGATAAGGGGACGGATAGAAAGATGAGAGATTTGCACCAAGTGAAATATACAAAGGATGAAGAAGATAAAGTTTTGTTTTGCTGGTGATTTCCAAAATAATGGAATCTCTTTAAAACCAAAAGTTGTAGAGCACTGATACACAAACACCCATAGGTGGCGTACCACCTTTATACCACTCCCATGTGGCACAATTAATTTTAAAATAATCAATTTATTTCAACTCAAAATAAAAAGAAAAAAAAGTTAAGAGAACCAACTTCCCGTCGTTCCCTCTCTCCCTCTCTCTCTCTCATCCCAATCCTTCCATCACTCTCTCCCCTATACAGTGAAAACTCAACCTTGCCTTCTCCCACTCTCGCTGCTTTCTCACAGTCATCGGTCGTCAGATCACTCTCGCTCCCTCACTTTCAATCCTCATTCTTTTCGTCTGAAACTCAATTTTGTTGTCCCCTCCCACTCATTGTTTTCTAGGTTTTTAGTAATTAATTTGCTGATAATACTAGACTTGATCAAGATGATGAAGAATTTTGAGAATCACTTAAGCTTTAGATAATGTTGGTTTGGTTGAATGGTGTTGGATGTATAATTGAGGATCAAGTGTTTACGGATGGTTTACGTCTATTGCAACTTGATTCAATTCAATCAAAATACTAGTGAATCCTCTTGCTTGTCGCCAAAATCAATCGAACATCTGACATATATCGTGGCCAATATGGGATGATATTAAATTTGGACATCAGTGTGGCATTGCCATGCACCACCATCAAGATGAATTGAAGACAACCATACCTTGAATTTTGGTGGAGGGTTATCTTGAGATAAGAATAGTGAAGACTTGTGCAGCCTCTCATTCCCCTTTGATCCATCAAATTGAGGTGTTGAGAATATTGTGTATTTAATTTAAATTTGCTTAAGGTTTAAATCATTTTGTTTCAGCATGTTTAAACATCTTTCCACTGATGGGATGTGATTGTCATGCAAACCGATGATTAATGTTAATTTTTGTTTGTTACAGGTTATGGATATTATTGAAGAAAAATGGAATTTAATGATTCAGTTGTCAAATCTAAGTTGAAGTAATTTCATCCATTAAAATGTCCACTTGATTTCCCATGTTCAGACATGAATGTAAGTTTGAAATTTATTTTTAAAATTAATGAAAAGATGACACAAGTTCTATAATTGAGGAAATGTCGTTTAAATGGTTGATGAGTTTACCAAAAATTGAAAATATCTGGAGCATGGTTCATCCTTGAATAATTGACAAATTGGCTTAGGTAGTTAGGCTTGTCCAATAATTTGTTATTTGTATATTCCTGTTCTTGTATCATTTGGTTTTGATTCTTTCTATATTGCAACAAATGTCATGTATTTAAACAATTTTTTTTGCTGTTAGACCAGACAAATTATCAAATTGATCCAAAATCCTTGAAATTTAGGAAGAACAATTATGGCAAGCCTGAGGTGTGTCTTTCTATTCTTAATTATTTACTTGTTTGTAACTTTTGAAAGATTGCCTTTGTTGCAAATATTTCTCTCCATGTTGCTTTTCTTATACATTTCTATACAGGACATACATGAATGACGCAAGATGGGCCATCTGAAACACAAAAATTCATGTGGCAAATGAAAGTAATGTAAGTACACTTAGATTTGGTTTCAAAGTTTGTATAACTGTCCCAGACTAAAGTTATAGATGTGGTTTCAGGTACAATTAAGACATGTTTTTGAAACGAAAACAGTGATAGAAGTCAATAAAAAATCCGAGTGAAGTTCAGAAGAATCAACTTCAAGCGACTACGTTCAATTTTTTTAATTTTAATTTTATTATTTAATGTACTAATTCGGCTATGTATATGATATGGTTAACTTATTTAGTTTTAGTTTTATTGTTTGAAGCACGTATTTCACCATGTAAATGATATGAGTAAATAGTTTAAACTCGAATACATAGATTTCCTTAAATTGCCTTAAAATGATATTGTTCTCACTACATTTCATCACTTTTGATATTTCAGTGATAACTTGCCTTAAAATTATATTGTTTTCACAGGAAACTTACGTATAACCAAATATTTGAAGCGTATAACCACAATTTTACAAAGGCGTAACCATGTTTTTTTCATGTGTTTAAAATTGGTCGTCTCTAAGTTTGCTAGCCTCAGAATAGAAATCTAATGAAATTAGGATACCTATCACTTTTAGTGATAAATTGACTTAAAAAGATATTGTTTTCATTACAAAACTACATATAACCAAATTGTTGAAGTGTATAACCACAATTTCACAAAAGCATAACCATGGTTTTTTCCTGTGTTTGAAATTGGTCGTTTATAAGTTTATCAGTCTCACATCAGAAAAATAATGCAATGAAGAGTCCAAGAAACATAGAATCTCTATCTCTTTTGATATCTCGGTGATAAATTGTCTTAACAGAAAAACTACATATAACCAAATATTTGAAGCGTGTAACCACAAATTTACAAAGGTGTAACCATATTTTTTTTCATGTGTTTAAAATTGGTCGTCTTTAAGTTTGTTAGCCTCACTTAACAGAAAAACTACATATAACCAAATATTTGAAGCATGTAACCACAAATTTACAAAGGCGTAACCATGTTTTGTTTTCCATGTGTTTAAAATTGACCGTCTTTAAGTTTGTTAGCCTCACAATAGAAAACTAATGCAATTAAGAATCCAGGAAACATAGAATATCTATCACTTTTAGTTATATTTTAGTGATAAATTGACTTAAAAAGATATGGTTTTCACAACAAAACTACAGATAACCAAATTGTTGAAGTGTATAACCACAATTCCACAAAGGCATAACCATGTTTTTTTTCCTATGTTAGAAATTGGTCGTTTATAAGTTTATCAGTCTCACAACAGAAAAATAATGCAATTAAGAGTCCGAGAAATATAGAATCTCTATCTCTTGTGATATTTCAATGATAAATTGTCTTAAAAGTATATTATCTTAACAAGAAAAACTATATATAACCAAATATTTGAAGCGTGTTATTGTAGTATCAAAAGTAAGTATTTATGTTATCGTCTCCACAGGGACTGGTGCGATATTTTAAGCTGTTCAACAATCGATATCGTTCTGAGCTAGGGTTTTCCGATGGTTTTGTTTCATAAACTATTAAACTACGAAATTGTAAAAGGTCTGAGCGTTAACAGGGAAATAAGTATGCTGGGATTAAACTTCATCAACCTACTTGTACGTACTCTCGGATTTGGGTTGTGAATTCTAATTATCAATCGATATTATCACGTATTGCTCAACAACATCATCCGTGTCCAAATGATATCGTGATTTCTATTGGATCGTTTAATTGTCGATGTCTCACACTATTAAACGGTCCGATAGTCGATTGTATCGTTGTATCGTCGATGTCTCGCACTATACAATGATACAAAAGCTTTAAGTTCCAACATCCAAAGTGATTACCAACCTAAGTTCCATGTCTAGAACAAAAGTATTGATAGAAGA
>Ga0228711_1004949_pt1 | contig 20340 bp, 11 predicted proteins | sample MedpolnodulmetaG_2_FD_177996 | JGI IMG/M metagenome (GOLD analysis project Ga0228711, IMG submission 177996) | Root nodule microbial communities from Medicago polymorpha collected in Santa Monica, California, United States - brown nodules | ecosystem: Host-associated > Plants > Roots > Nodule... | reverse complement strand
CCTCTCCCTCTCCCTCTCCCTCTCTCCCCCCTTCTTCAACATCCTCTTTTATACTTGGAACCAAATGCTTTCTTACAGTAGCATGAATCCTATAAATAAAATTGTAGTACATTTTCATCAACAAACAACATTTTAATATAGGTAACTTCAGAACGATTTTTTCTCGAAGTTACATCCCACATACAAACTACGCGAACCTTCAATGTCATATTTGTTTTTCCCACAACCTATAAAAGAGATTGGAGTAAACGACGTGATTGAATTGTAATGATAATTTTTAAAAAAAAAGGGCAATATAAATCAAATATGTAGTAATGACACACACTTTTTTAAATGTTAATATTATGAGATGAGATTGAGAGGGTTGTATTTATAGGAGAGTATCAAAGTAGAAGACTTTAGGCTTGTGTGGCTTTGGTTCTATTTGTGTGGTGTGATTTGTAAAACATATTTATAATGATAAGCACCAAAGACAACTTAATCAAGATTAAATATTATTGTCCTGGCTTTTTTTTTGGGAGAATTATTGTCCTGACTTTTTTTTTCTCTTATAATAGTGTCATCATCAATTATAATTTCATGCGTCGTTTCAATTAAAATTGTGAATTAGGCGTTTCATAGGCACTTTAATTTTTTTGACGTAGTAGGATCAATTTTAATTAATCACGATGAATTAGGCTTGAAAAAATTATCAGCCTTTTTTTTTTAGAGTTATTGTGCTTGTTTTTCTTTCTCTAATAATAATGCACCCATCAATTTCAATTTCATGTGCTGTTTCAATTAAAAATGTGAATTATGCATTTTGTAGCTGTTTTGTTTTGACTTTTTGACGTATTAGCCGTTTTAATTCATCACATTATATTATGATCAATTTTTTTTTTAGATAGAAGAGATGACAAAGCCATCATAAACTAACACACATAAAATGGAGGTAGCGGGGTTCGAACCCCGGTCATGATGTCCAACCTAACAATTTCAGCATTTTTGTTAGTTGAACTAGGACTTATGAGACATGAACAATTTTAATCAATCAAGATGAATTAGGCTTGATGAAATTATCACCTTTTTTTAATAAAAACTTATCAACCGTAGATTTTTATTATTAGCAGCATCTAACTTTAGCCGCCGCATAGCATGAAAGGAAAAAACAACTTAAAAAAAAGTAACGTAAAACTTCTACGGCATGCATTTTCAACCAACGCCAAGAGTATGGACATTGTGCTAATTGGCATTTCACATAAGCAAAATGATAAAGATACTTTCAAAGTAAACAGACAATTACCTCCTGAAATTGTAAGTTTTGTCAATTACTTGCTGAAATTAACAAAACTTCAATTACCCACTGAAATTGCATAACGTTAGTCAATTTGCTCTCTCCGTCAATTTCCTCCGTTAGTAAAAAAAATCTGGATTTTATTTACGTTATGTGCAAATACCCCCTTGAAATTTTACACTTATGTGCAAAATGCCCCCTAAAATTTATAATAATCAAGCAAATTGGTCCCTGTGACAAAAAAAATATTCTTTTGCTCCCAAGTTTTTTATCTTTATCCTTATCATTATCAAAGGCCCTTGTTTTAAACCATGTTAAAGAAATCAAGCAAACAAGTTGACCTGAAAGACAACACATGTTTTATATCATTCCCTATAAGAGTCACTTAGGAAAGCTCCCACTAGAGTGAAGATGTAATTCTGCGTTATTCTGTCCTACCACCCTTGTAAGGAATACCACTAGGTTCACTCCAATCCCAAAGAATGCCACAGTTGTCAGACATTAGTTCACTGATCAATACAATCAGAATAACAAAATAAACAGTATTAGCAACCATGCTCTTAATATTATAGTGAATTAAACATGTCCTCATGCTTATCTACACCTACATGCTTTATGCCAAAGGAAGAGCAGATGTATACAGCTGAATTGATGTTCTGTTCTGTTTTATTATGTGTTTTTGTTCTTTTTTTTCCTTTTCCTTTTATATGTTGTTTTGGATTCTGTTTTTTCAACATCTGTATTAGTCTTAGACTCTTCTTGCAGTCTGAAAGAATCTTGTACAAGGCAGCACAATTCACTAAGATAATTTACTAAATTTGAAAAGAAAAAACAATATTGATAATATTCATATTATGTTATCTATGCATGGCCAAGTCAAATTAGTAATCTTCATCAGACATCACAACCATTCTTTAAAGGGTTGTCTATTTTGTCACCACTCTACATATGCACACACAAGATATTGCAACAAGTTTATTTTATAACATATTGTTAGGTATGCTTAGGTTTCCTTTATAAAATCAGGTTCAACATGTTTTAGAAATTTGACAATATCCTCAACTTGTTTGCTTGATTCCTTCAACATGGTTTAAAACGAGGGCCTTTGATGATGATGATGATAAAGATAAAAAATTGGGAGCAAAAGAATATTTTTTTGTCACAGGGACCAATTTGCTTGATTATTATAATTTCAGGGGGCGTTTTGCACATAACGTAAAAAAAAAATTCAGATTTTTTTTTTACTAACGGAGGAAATTGACTAACGTTATTCAATTTTAGAGAAGGTAATTGAAGTTTTGTTAATTTCAGGGTAGTAATTGACGAAACTTACAATTTCAGGGGGTAATTGCCTATTTACTCCTTCCAAATACAAGTTAAGAATGCTAATCTTAAATGTTTTCTATTTTTTATTTTATTTTGGGAAATGGAGTTTTAAGTTGGTGATCTCATTGGGATATTTTCACTAAAGATCGTTTTCTAGCACACAAATAAAACAAACTTGCTACTTGGAAAATTAGACTACTAGAGATTACTGAAAAGAGAGAAAATATTTGACTTGTTACAATCACACCTCATACGTTTTATTTCTAAGTGCAAATGTATTTCATTTTCAAGTGACAATGCTTCCGTTGAAGTTATGTAATTCTTTAAAAAAAAATAAACCGTATCCATAACGTAATTTTTCTTTTATTACTAACCTTTATTTTATTTAGGAAATATATCCATATCAGTTGATTACGATTTTTTCTTTTTTAAAGATGTTTGTTAGGATTCTTGTTCGCTTGTTGCATTAGGATTTATCAATTTATTTTCATATATATGCGTATCAAAGACAAACATCGATGAGAAGTACTGAACAAGCTTTTTTCCTATAAATAGAGTCAATTTCGTTTTTGGTTCTCATAAAAAAAATTGACATGTTTTGGTCCCTGTTATAATTTTAACATTTAGTTTTAGTTCTTGTTAAATTAAAATTTGTTAAATTATGCTTAATTTTTAATTTTTTGAATGACTTTGTAAAGAATTGTTCAAAACATTATAATAAATTTATCTGCAAAAAATACCTTAAAGTTTGATTTTTAGGTTGAAATTTTCATTTATTTTATCTTGAAATTTAGGTGTTTAAAAAAATTCATATTTAATTCATTACATGTTTAAAATTCTATTTTTATTTTATAAAAGAGCTTCTAATGTTCTTAATATGCCTCTAAAAAATTATTAAAAAATTTAAAAGTTTAAGAATAATTAAACATATTTTAATTTAATAGAGACTAAAACTACACGCTGAAAAATATTATAGAGACCAAAACCAATCACTTTGTTTATGATGACAAAAAAAATTGTTATATTTATAGGATTAAAAATTTATTTAACCCTAATAATTTTAATCAACACATTGACAACGTTTCTCAATCTTCTCGTGTGATTGTTGGTATTATTTGAATAAACGAATTACTGAAATCAAACTTCATTCCGCGCATCACGTACTTAAATCACTGGGTTAAATAACTAAGATTGAGATATAAACCAAATTGATTAACGTTGTGAAAAGTCAAATACTATTTTGAAATATTGTTATAGATGATTCTTGGACCATTACACAATTTTTTTCATAAGTTCGCTCCACTTGAGATGATCTTATTTAGGATATCGAGTATAGGGTGTTAAGAGTGCATATTGGATAAGATAAGCTCTGAGCACATGTTAATAAGTAGAAGCAGTCATCATTTTACAAATCGATTTTGTAAGTATGAGTTAGACTCAATCCATGAGTTTAAGATGATATCAAAGCCTACCCAAAACTGTTAGGCAATATGCTAATAGGTCATCGATATCGGTCTAATATTGGTCACACTCCTTATGTTTAATCTTGAACATGAGAGGAGGGTATTAAGACTATCACATTAGATGAGATAAGAATTGAACATGTATTTAATTATAAGTCGGGGGAGTTTAAACCTTACAAGACGGGTTTACAAAGACAAACTAGGTTCAACATAAAAGTTTAAGATCTGGTGCCCTAAGATATATACACACGAATACACTCGCATATACAACTAGCTCGGTCATTAAATATTGTTAATAAAATCAAAAGAATTGAGAAGCAGTATTAATTTTATTTATAATTTATATATATAGAAAAAAGTTAAGTTTGTCTTTCAGGAGAGAAATTTTTTTTCTTCTTTATTATATTATTTATAAATATTTACAATAAAATATATTAAAATTTGTCCTCCTGACTTAGCTCAGTTGATAGGAACATTACATAATATATGCAGGATTAGGGTTGAAACTCCAAACACCCTACTTATTCACTTTATAAAAGTGAATTTATAGTCACTAAACTACTTGACAAGAAAATATGTTAAAATTTACAAATATATTTTAATAACGAATAACTAATGCGGTTAAGAGACCCAAAATTTTATGAAAATTAGTATTATATTTAGAGGCAAAGTATTCTAATATTAAAATATTTAGTTTGGGTATATTTATTATAACTTTTTTTTTTACAATATTGATTATAATACATTGTTCAAGTCTGAATGAATGAATCCATTTTAATATATATATATATATATATATATATATATATATATATATATCTTCTTTTATAGTCTTTACTTCCTTAATTTAATGGGTCTCTCTATTTTGTTGAGATCCACACAACTCGTCTTGAACATGTATTATAGTGCATGGAGTTGTCTACTCTTTCTTTCTTTGTGCAACCTCTTCCTTACATGGCACGTGGAGCTAGAGCACACACAGGTCACGTCACTTGTCCATTAGGACACATGACATCCTTTAAAGCACCTTTAGGAAGACCATAATGTTTACTTGGACAATAGATTCAGAAAGAGTTTGGCAAGGTGATGATGAAACTCACATGAGTTGAACGATCAAGTTGAGCTAGACGTGCTTAAGGTAAACATGAATGATCAAGTTTAGCTTGACATGCTGAAGGTGGAGCTCTTGTGACTAGAATGATCTAACTGAGCTAGGCATGCTGAAGGTGAAGCTCACGTGACATGAACAATCAAGCTGAGTTCGATATGTTAGTGGAGCTCACGTGACCTGAATAATCAAGGTATAATAAAGTCCACATGGAATTATCTTCCATATTAGTCCAAAGTTCATCAAACGTCAAACATGTTAAGACGTATACATTTGTTTTTCATATGGTTGATCTATCTCAATCTATATGAAACATCAAACTTGTTAAGACATAAATGTTTGTTTTTTGCCGGTTAACATGTATCAGTCTAGTAACTTTTCTAAGTGGTAATAATAATTTTTTTGACCAAGGGTTAATAATATGGAATATCATGATTCTCATAATTGAGAAAAAGTAGTCCAAAATGATACATTAGACTTTTTGCCTGTTGATAAGTTGTTGACTACTTCCACTGGATTTCAATAAAAGTAACTTTTAATTAGTCCGACCGCCAACAAAGAAAATGTAACCAAGTTAACTACTAGACTCTGATATTTACTAACTACTCCATTTATTTTATTGTGAAACTATTTATAATCTACATTAAAATAAAAACTAATTTCCAAGGCTATATATACATACTCCATTTATTTTATTGTGAAACTATTTATAATCTACATTAAAATAAAAACTAATTTCCAAGGCTATATATACATAAAGAGCAAGTGAATTAGATATATGCAACGATGGACATACAATATTGGGTTAGGATGTGTGCCATTTTACTTGCAAGCTATTTTTGTGTCAACAGTTTTGTGTGGAGGTTGAATGAGTGGTACTATAATTTGAAACTAAGAAAGAAACAATACCCTCTTCCTCCTGGTCATTTGGGATGGCCTCTTATTGGAAATATGTTGACCTTTGTTAAAGATTTCTCATCAGGTCATCCTGATTCATTCATCAACAACCTTGTTTCCAGGTCTCTTTCTTTTTCTCCCCTTGAAATTCTTCTTCTTCATACACACACACAAGCACATTTATATCATAGCTTTACATATTTTTCTTAACATTGTTGTGAGCCGCAAATTGGTACTTGTGTAATGGTTTGTGGTACTTTTGCAAATTAGTTTGCAAAAATTCCCCTGTAACTTCATGGAAATTGATGAATCGAACGAATCGAGACAAATGCATATTTTTTAGACTTGCGTACTGGTTTGTGGTACTTTTTGAGACTTTGATAAGGCCATGGCCCTCCCTTGTCTCCACCTAGCTCCGCCTCTAACAACGATATTCAACTATGACATGCTTCATTGTTCAAGGATTTTTATAATTTTTTAAACAAAATCCAATCATTATTTATTTATAGGTGATTATAAATGCCTTTCATATAAGAATTTTCATTTTATCATTTTTGTGGTATTCAACTATTGTTTGTACTCTCAAATGCATATATTTCTTTTGGTGGAAATTAAATGCATATTTCTCCTATGCAGGAGTAAAGACACCCAAATACAGTACAATGATAAAGTTGTATCCCAACATGACCACAGTGTCATTAATCTCTTTTATCAAGAGCGACACGACATGAACACAATTATAGAATTTTTAACCGTAAACTATATAAAAATTCATATTAAAATCATGTTTTGTTAAAAAAAATTAATTATTTGGGAGACATTCTTATAATATTATGAATTTTTTTACAAAATTGTATTTTTTTTTTGAAGAAGCTAAAATGAAATATATATTACCACATGAAAGCGTTATTCCCCGCACAAGGTGTACCAAGGAATAAACGCAAGGTCTGAACAATATTTACAAAGGGAACTACAATAGCAAGAAATAAGCAAGAAACTATTAGCCTATTCCCAATATGGTGAATGGATTAAGCCACCAGCCATGCAGATTGAAGGGAAGAGTAATGTGCTTCGCCTTCATCCACATATAGGAGATGGACTTAATCCTATCCACTACCTTAAAAACGGGGCTTTCTTTGCCGGTAAATACCCTATTATTACGTTCCTTCCAGATTTCCCAGACAGTTGCACACCATATAACCTGTAAGATTGAGCGCCGCTTCCTGCCGGGGCCACCACTGAAGCCAAACTGATGAAAATGATTAGGTACATAGAGAGGGTTGGTCACTAAAACCCCAATCCAATTATATATCAAATGCCAAACAGAACCAAAAGTAGTACAGTGCAAAAATAAATGGGAGGATGATTCGACACAATCACATCCTGCCACACACGTCCTGGAATCATGTGGAATGATACCTCGCCGGAGAAGGTTATCCTTAGTAGGCAATCTATCCCGAAACAAACGCCAAGCAAAGATCACCACCTTGAGAGGCACATCCTTGTGCCAGATAGAAGAAAAATCAACTGATGACGCAACCTGCGGTTGTATAGTGAGAAGATTATACAAGCTACGAACTGTAAAGGAATGAGAATTCTCCAAAGTCCAAAGCCATTTGTCCTCCCTACTGACCTGCAAAGTAACATTAGCAAGCAATAATATGATTTCCCCTACCAACTCCTCCTCCCATGCGAACAACCTCCGCCTCCACCTCCACGCCTCTCCACCCTCCCCCCACCCTAACTGCAACATCTCAGACACCGACGCCCCTTTAAAGACTGACAACTCAAATAATCTGTTGAACCTAACTCTAAAAGACACCCTACCACACCAAACGTCGGACCAAAACAGAGTTGTCCTTCCGTTTCCTACTCCACGACTCACATGATCACTAAACCAACTCTCCCTACTCAAGCTATGAACAACACGCCACCAATCGGAAGCCTGACGGCCTCCGCCTCGCAGCCGCCCCTCATCCATACCATACCGCGCCGACAACACCCTATACCACAAGCTATCTCTATCTTCCAACAACCTCCAGCACCATTTCCCTAGAAGGGCTATATTAAACTCCCTAATTCTCCGGACCCCCAACCCACCAACCTCCTTACCCCTACAAACAGAAGTCCAGACCACCCAAGAAATTTTCCTGTGGTCAACACTCCCCCCCCAAAAAAAACAATTAAATAAAGATTCAATAGAGGAGACAATACCTGTTGGAGCCTTGAAAAAAGAAAGAACGTAAACAGGCAGAGATGACAGGACAGCTTTCAATAAAGTCAGACGGCCGCCAAAAGAGAGATGTTTCGAACTCCAACCCGATAGTCGAGATTTTATACGATTCAGCAAAGGTTCCCAAAAGGACAGACGACGAGGATTACCACCAATAGGCATGCCCAGATACACAAAAGGTATAGACCCCACCTTGCAATTCAAAACCATAGCTGCTTCAGACAACCAAGAAGATGCGACGTTCACCCCAACCAGATAGCTCTTAGTAAAATTAACCTTCAAACCGGATAAGGATTGAAATAAAAGAAGAACAGCCCGCATAGCCCGAATGTTAGCCCATGATTTTCCGCCTAAAATTAGAGTATCATCCGCAAATTGGAGGTGGGACACAGTCGACAAAGCATTGTTACCCACCTTATAACCTGCGAAAAGGTTGTTCCGTGTTAGGGCCTCCATCAAGACATTGAAGCCCTCGGCCGCCATAAGAAACAGGAAAGGCGATAAAGGGTCTCCTTGTCTCAAGCCCCTCCCCAACGGGAACTCGTCCGTAGGTGATCCATTCACCAAAACTGAGGCCGTAGCTGTACCAACGCACTCTCGAATCCATTTACGCCATAGAGTCGGGAAACCCATTTTGTACAACACTTCATCAAGGTAACCCCAATCAACCGTGTCATACGCCTTTTCGAAATCCACCTTGAAGAGAACCAAGTCCTTCTGAGACTTGCGCGCTTCATCAACAATCTCATTAGCCACCAGAATGCCATCAAGGATTTGGCGACCTCTAATAAAAGCCGACTGCGAATCTGAGATAACGAGCCCTATGACCGATCGGAGTCTATTGGCAAGAACCTTGGCCAAAATTTTATACATACTTCCCACCAACGAAATAGGTCGAAAATCATTCAAGCGATGGGGGTTGTCAACCTTAGGGATAAGGGCAATGAAAGTGCTATTAATACCTTTAGCCAAACGACCATTCCTATGAAATTCCACCAAAAAACGCATCACATCTCCCTTCAGGATGTCCCAAAAATCCTTAATGAACCCGAAGGTGATCCCATCAGGGCCGGGACATTTATAACTATCAACGTCCCACACAGCCACTCTTACTTCCTCCTCCGTGAAAGGCTTGACCAGCGACGCCCCATCATTAAACGACAACGTACGAAAAGCTAACGCGTCCATGCTGGGCCGAGTAGTCTGGGTTGGTTGAAATTGCGCCCGGAAATGAGTAAGCACCGCGCGACGAACATTCTCTACTCCCTCAACCAACGTCCCATTCGAAAAAATGAACGGAATAGCGTTCCTACTCCTTTTACCAGACATAACACTATGAAAAAACTGAGAGTTTGCATCTCCTTCCTTTAACCATTGTACTCTAGATTGTTGCCAGCATATACTAGAATTTACTCTGGACAGAGAGAACAAATCCTCCGACAACCCATGAAGCTCCTGGATTTCAACGTCCGATAACACAGATGATTCCCCCTTCAAGTCAAGAGAGGCAATTTTCTCCTTCAGAGTCAGGATCCGTGCCGGAAGGTTCTTTGAGTGGCGATGATGCCAATCTCTTAGAGCCACTTTCATTAACTTCAAATTCTCTTTCAAGACAAAACTGCCCCAACCACTTAGCTGAAACGACCTCCAAGTATTACGCACGAAAGAATTGTAGCCAGGAAAGTCCGCCCAGCACTTTAACATCCTCACCGGTTTAGGCCCCCAATTTTCGGTGTCGATAGAAAGATCTAAGGGGCAGTGGTCAGACAACCCTCTGGACAGAGCCATCTGAAAACAATTAGGCCAAGTCAAGCTCCAATTATCCGATAACAAGAAACGATCGATACGGCTCATCGACCTCCCGTCTCCCCGATACCACGTGAAAGAGCGCCCCCGGAGCGGGAGGTCCACCAAGAAATTGTCGACAACAAAGTTATTGAAACCGGCGATACCTGCCTGGGGAAGAACACTGCTAACAAAATTGTATTAAAAAATATGAATTCTACATATGAGTTTACTTTAAACGAGGGACCAAAAGTGAAGATGAAAATTTTTTGAATGGCTAAAAGTTGAAGAAATTTTTTAGAGGGACTAAACTGAAAAGTTGACATATTTATAGGGATTAAAAATATATTTAACCCTAAATTATTTGGATACACATATAAACGTACATATTAAATATATTATTTAATTCATTATTTTTATAACTTATCTTTACTTATACATGCGTCAAAAATATCTCCGTAAACTTAACTCATTTTGTAGAGACAATACATAATGTATACAAGAGCTGAAGTTTGACGCTCAGACACCTTATTTATTCACTTAAAGGTGAATTTCTAACCGTTAAACTATTTGATCAAAAACACATATGTCCAAATTAAAATAACATGAGATTGTGACAAAGCAAATCCTTTCAGAAAAAAGAAATGAGATTGTGACAAAGCAAATGGTACTCTTTTATAAATCACCATTCACCACCTATGTGCTGGGGTTCAAGAGTACAGTCATAAAGTTGTATCCCAACATGACCATAAATCCACAAGTTCCATTAATTCCTTTTATCGATCGTACCCAATTATAGCGACCAACCAAGAAAATGCCAATCAATGTTGAACCATCCCATCCTCACCAACTCTGACACAAAATCTAGGGGGAGATAAATGCAAAGCAGTAAGCAAATGAACTAGATATATTAATTAAAGTCCCTCTTCAACGTCCCACTTCCAAGACTAGATATAATAAGCAAATGAACTAGATATATTCAATTATTCAAAGATGGAAATACAATACTGGATATGGATCTGTGCCATTTTGTTTGCAAGCTATTTTTGTGTGAACATTTTTGTGTGGAGGTTGAATGAGTGGTATTATAATCAGAAACTAAGAAAGAAACAATACCCACTGCCTCCTGGTCATTTGGGATGGCCTCTTATTGGCAATATGTTGACCTTTGTTAAAGATTTCTCATCAGGCCATCCTGATTCATTCATCAACAACCTTATTTCCAAGTCTCTTTCTTTTTCTCCACTTCAATTCATCATCACACACATACACATGCATGCGCGCGCACACATACAAACATGTTATTTTATATTTTCTATACTCACTCGTTATCTTTGATTTTAGGTATGGACGGACTGGTATCTACAAAACGCACTTATTCGGGAGTCCAAGCATCATCATTTGTGAGGCTGACACATGCCGGCGTGTGTTGTTAGATTATGAGACTTTTAAGATTGGTTATCCAAAATCCACCATTGAAGTGATTGGATTTAAATCTTTTTGGAGTTCTAATGAAAAAGAACATAAAGGTTTTAAACGTCTAGTCTCTTCTCTTACCATGGGTCACAATACATTAGAAATGTACCTACCACGTATTGAGGACATTGTGATAAACTCTTTGGAGGAACTTTCTAGTATGAATCGACCGGTTGAGTTTTTGCAAGAGATGAAGAGCATTTCCTTTGATATCATCATTAATATTATTATGGGCTCTTACAATAAACACATCCTTACCAAAATAGAGAATTCTTTTTCTGATGTGTTTGCTGCTTTATACTGTATGCCTATTGACCTTCCTGGCTTTGCTTTCCACAAAGGACTTGCGGTAAATATTTTCATCTTAACAATATTTTCAAAATATTAGATTTTTATAATTTTTGGTAATACAGTTGACATATGTGAAATGGTCAATAAATTCACTTATTTTGATATGGAGAGAGTATCTAAGATCATATCATCGTGTTTTATTTGGCGTTGTATGAAATAATATATTACAATGTAATTTGTGCATACAAATTAGAATCTACTAATCATTATTAGGAGTTTATTTTGGTGTTGATCACACATTTTCATGCATGTATGATAGGCACGTGAGAAGCTGGTCAAATTAATCCAACCTATTGTCGAAGAAAGGAGGTTGATGATAAAAAATGGTGAAAAGACAAAGGATAAAGATCTACTTGATATTCTTTTTGAAGCAAGGGATGAAGATGGTTGTATACCTAAGGATGAGAATATTACTGACATGTGGATAGGTGTTGTACTTGCTGGTGTTGAAGAACCTGCATATGGCATGATGTGGTCAATTATATATCTTACACAACATCCACATATCTTGAAAAAAGCTAAGGTAAATTAACATGATATCACGTAGAATTTCTATAAAATTGAGTTTTAAAAAGCTAAGATAACAATATGCTAAAGAAAACTATTGTTATCTTGATGACTAATAGAGAAATTATTTTGTAGGAAGAACAAGAGGAAATCATAAAGGCTAGACCGTCCACACAGAAACAATTGAGTTTAAAGGAGATCAAGCAAATGGTTTATCTTTCTCAGGTAAATATATTAATTGATCAGAAATCATATGATCGTATCATGCATAATTCATTGACTTGCGCTTAATTTGAAAAAAGACAAAATGGAAACTTACAAGGGAAAATATCTATATATAAAAAAGTTTTATATACATGGTCAATTGACACTTAACTTAATATACGACACCACAGATGTTTTTTACGACCGTTGGATTAAAAGATATTATAATATAGATCTTGTCTACAAAATTTGACATTAGTCAAAAATCATTTGATACGTCAATAAAATACATCAAAATTAACGTTTATAAATATATATTTTTTTTAAAAAAATTAATTTTGATGTACCTTATTGAAATTTATATCAAATAATTTATAATTAATGTCAAATTTTAAATACTGTTATAATATTTTTCAATTCAACAAATAATTTTGTAATGCGATTATGCGGTAAAGAATTGTGGGGTGTGTTATATTATTAAATTTAACATCTTGTTGTCATATACTACTCTTATATCTAAGATGTCTCTATCAGCAACCCACTGACCCGAGACTTTCCAATTATTAACTTATAATAAAAAGGGAAATGCTCAATCTCGCGAAAGAGATTATCGCGAGAGGATCACGAACCACATGCTAAGGCAATTTGTCTGTTTTATTTCTATTTTCCAATGACACATGATGTATTGTGGTTCCTCTCTCTTGCTATATCTATGTTTCCTTCTGCCACACAAGCCCACAACCGCTTCACCCTTTATTGCCACAAGTATGTCGTACTGATGGAAGAAACTTGGTGTGTATGAGAAGTGAAAAGTATATTTCAACATTTAAAAGGTTCATCAATCAAGGGCCTCAAATCCAATACTAGTAGTGGTTAACTATTATTAAAAATACTTTTAAAAATAAGTAAAAAACGTGATGTCGTGAAGAATTCACGTGAAATGCAGTCGCTATATATAGCACTGCTCTAATAAAAAACGGTCCCGTCTTCTCATGGTGTATCTATCAATTTCATTGGTTGAATAAATTTACCACCAGGTGATGGTATATCTATCAATTTATTTGGTTGAATAAATTCAAAGAATTATGGCATCTTCAAACTTCTAGATGTTAATTTGTTCCCATTTCTTTCTAAGTTTGAGACTATTGAGTTAAGTTAAAGTCTCCAACTACGCACCACTCATATGTTTCTAAAGTGTTTTTTAATATATTTATTATTTGATCTCTCCATAAGGATCTCTCAATAAGGCATTAACTAATTTATATTATTGTAATTTTTTACGTACAGATAATCAACGAAATGTTACGCATTGTCTGTTTGAACTTCGCACTTTTTCGAGAGACAACTAAAGATGTTAACATCAATGGTAATATGTTCTTATTTAATGTCAAAATTTAGATTCTTTGAATTTCATCTATCTCGCTATCAACGTAAAAGTTTAATACATGAGTCCAATCATTAATGTGTCACTTTGTTATATTAGTTCTTAAAATATTTCCTTAAATATATTTGCAATATGTTGTGAGTGGATTATAACAGTAAGTCTTTTATAATATCAATTAGTTTTGAATTAAACTATATTTAGATTGAAAAAGGGCCAATACTTGTATTTATATGATAGGTATAGTGAGGATAATATACAAGTCATTCATCTAACAATCAACAACCACACCATATATACAAACGGTTTTTTTTTTTCCAACTTTTTATGTATCTTGAGATGCGTACTTAGAGGAAATGTGAGTATAACCCCATGAAATGGTACGTTTTCTATAAGGTTGTTTATTTTTAGGTTGTTCAAATAATAGCCCTTTAGTGATTGAGTTATCATCCTAATAAAAAACTAAACAATAAAATGTAATAAACTAAATCTTAAAAATAATATATATCTCATAACTATTATAATGAAAATTGACTTTTAAACCTGATATGATATGATTTCAAAAATAATTAGATTAGCCTTCCTTGGACTATATGCGGTCTTGATGTCTACAAATTGATTGAAATGCACAATATTGCAATGATAATCCTTCAAATAGTTTGGAAGATCTTTTCTTTTCATAGAACTACAAATACTAGGACCAAGGGTTATGGGAGAAGAATTAATGGAAGTATCATTGTTAACATATTCAATAAAGTAAAAGGGGATTAAGAACAAGGTAAAACAAAATGAATGATATCATGTTCAAGCATTAATTCATGAAAATTAGATAGTAGTATATAATAGAATGGGAACTTTTACTGTACATTGATTCATTAATTAAGGTGTATCGGTACTCCTGCTTTAAAAATTTATAATTTAACAATCATTTTATAAAATAAAGAGTTATTTATCAATATTTATATTTTATAAACCATCATTTTATAAGAAAAAACATCATTTCATTGTTTATAAGAATCATATTAAATTTTTAACATTTTCTTATAAAAAATAATGAATATTCTTTGTTACATGTAACAAAAATTAAAAAAAAGTAAATTTTATTTCGTCGACACTTTTGGTAAATAAGATCTAATTATTGTAATTGTTAATGATAGAAAACAATTCTTTTTCTTCAAAAAAACAACTTGTTTCAATATTAATTTGATAATTTGGTGTACTGTGAATGTACCAGAGAATTTGCCTAATAGAATAGGAAAACATGACGAACGGGTTGATGGCGAGTTATTGGCATTATTAAAGGGGGGGAATATTTTCATGAAAACCACTTATCTTGATAAAAACAATGCATGACAAAGGTGATTATTACAAGAAAAAAAAAATACTTCATTCGTCTCATATTATGTGACACAGTTGATTCTGTCATGTATATCAATGAACAAATTTCAATGAACAAATTTGAACTTAAATATCTTTAATAATATATTATAAAAAATTATGAAAATTTGATATTTTGAAAATATTCATCGAGACAAATCCAACATTTTTTTTAGCAAAAATCCAACAATATCTTATAGGCTATTTTTGTCTTTATATATTAGTAAAAAAATAGGGTCAAAACATGTTATGTGAACGGTACACATTTTCAAATTAGGCCAATCACTCTTTTATTTGGCTTTTGTTTGTTTGGACCATATGGAACGAACGCAATTGTAGGTTGTTCAAAAAGAAGGAATGTTCTATTATTCAGTTGTTAGATAAAATTAAGTCACAATCGTTGTGGTGGCTGAAAGCTGGTAAGGCTAATTTTGTTTTCGGGACTCAGTCCTGGTGGTCAGGCCCTTTTCAATGTTTGGGCATTGGCTAACGTTTTGTTTTCTTTCTGATAGAATCTTGTATTTTCCGTGTTTTCTTTGGCACGCCTTGTGCTGAAGTGATCACGTTGTCAGTGTTAATATAATTCATTTTGGCTTGTTCAAAAAAAAAAAAAAAACTCTTTTATTTGATGAAATTCTTATGAATCCGACATTTTACGAGTCTCATTTTCAAAATATAGAATCTGATTACAGAGTGTTTGAAAGGGAAAAAAAAAGGGTTTTTTAATAACCCTCCTAAAATAGACTTTGACACCATCTTTGTGTCCTAAATGAATACATTTTCTAACCGTATCATGAGATTTAGTGCGATGAACATTTATAGTAGTTTAAGCATATATAGCTGAGGGAACAAAACACCGTAAAGTGGGGATAGTCAGTTGTTTATCTAACAAACTTAGTAGCTGAATTATCCTCCTACTGACGAACTGAAAAATAAAATAATGAACAAAAACTAAACATAAAATCAATCTCATTACTACCATAAAATGAGATAAAATATTTTAAATAAAAACTAAACTCGTATTCTATTCCAGTTTATGAATGTTATATTCTCTCATTAAAGGATAATAAAAACTCTTATCTACTATATATATTTTCAGGTTATATCATCCCGAAAGGATGGAAAGTGCTAACATGGTCAAGAGCTATTCATAAAGATCCTACATATTATCCAAGCCCTGATGAATTCAATCCATCGAGATGGGATGTGAGTTATATTAATTATTGAGTAAACTATAGAAATTAAAAATAAAAAAAATTAATACTTGTGTTAATGATTTTTGTATATATTACATGTTCAGGATCACAAAGCAAAAGTTGGAACTTTTATTCCTTTTGGAGCAGGAAGTATGCATTGTCCTGCGAGTGACTTGGCGAAAACTGAAATTTTTGTATTTCTACATTATTTCCTTCTTAATTATAGGTAAGCACTTAGTTTCACTTTTTTTATTAACTTATAAATCTTAATATTTACCTTACTCTTATACTAGTAGTTTCTTTCAACCGAATTTGTGCTAAAATTAAAGTCTCCAAAGTGAAATTGGTATCTAATTCTTAGTCACTAAATTAAACGTGAATTAAATATTTTAATTTTAAAAAAAAAAATTGTCATTAGTTTAATTCTAAATTAGCATAAAGTATTATTTAATTTTCGATTGAAAAGAATAATTTAAAAATTGCGCTAATTTTTTTATTTTTACTAATTTATCTATTTTATATAGATTGGAGCGAGTAAATCCAGAATGTCCTATTGCTAGCTTACCATTATCCAAGCCCATAGACAATTGCCTTTCTAAGGTGATAAAGGTCTCAAGTGCATAGTTATTGTTCAAGAGTAAATTGAAGTTTTATATCCTCTTGGTTGGAAATCAGTTGTTGCTTCTTATGACAAGACTTCTAATATCTTATTGTGTATATATGTTTGGTTTGTTTCGGTGCTTCTGCTTCTTCCTAGTTCAAAACAAAAAATATAAAATTTGTTAAAAAAATAAGATTTTGTTTGGTTTGGTATTGTATAAAAAATGTGTGTTTCTTTTTCATAATTATTCTTGCATTTAATGGTTGGTGTGAATGTTAATGTGTCCTGGCTCAAATATGTTGCTGAATTATATTATTGTGAAATTGGGAAAACTCATTGAAATTGTCCATTGGTGATAATCCGGGGAGTTTTAGGGTTTTTCAGAATCTAGTGTTTGAGAGGATTCAATAGAGATTATTTGGATGAAAGAGTTGTAACTTGTCATTGGGAGGTTGCCTTGTGACTTTTAAACTTGTCTTGTCTGCTTTTATCAAATTATTTTATTTCCGTCTTCAAAGCTCTCTCGGTTACCATGTATAAACTTTAATCTATATATGTTTTAGGGTGCGTTTGTTTTAGCTTTAAAAAAAGTAGACTTTGAGTTAAAAGAATCTAGAGATTTTTAAGAAAATCTAAAGCAATTTCTGTTTGTTTACTATCATAAAAATCATTTTTTTAAGATTTGAAACTCTTACACTTGAGTTCCTTGTATTTAGAATAAAAAAAATAGATTTTGGAAAAGCTTTTCATTTTAAGGCTAAAAATGATTTTTTTTTTTTTAAATCTAAAACAAACACAACAAAAATAAAATAAAAAGTAATTTTTTTAGTTAAAAAAATCTAAAACAAACAGGCCCTATCTTTCCTTTCGGGTGAGGAGAGAGAGGAGGCCTGTTGAATACACTTTGGGAAATGGGAGACAGGACGATTTTCAAAAGAAAAGTGAGGGCTTTGTGTGAGAAATTTGAAATTATTTTTATATTGGTCTATTGGGTAAATGGTGATGGAAGATGAGAAATAAGAGGTGATTGGCAATGGAGTGTAGATATGTGACACCCTAAACCACAATCACAAATACATGTAAGACCGTATTTTTGCAAAATGCGCAAACAAAATACAAAGAAAATTTCAATAATTGAAATCACGAAAAACAAGGCATAGTAAGAACACGAATTAGGTAGATATTCATGCTAATATGTATGAATATGTTAGAGCCATTTTTATGCATATTGGCATGTTCTGCTAGTTCTAATATGACATGCTTAAAAGTGATAAAACATATTTTCACTTAGACATTTAGCATTTAAGGAAATAAGCAGCATGAGTACCGCTACTCCAAACACTATGTAAGGAACATTGTCTATGCTAGGCTTGTAAAGTGGATGCGATGTCAGAAAAAATTGATCAGAAAATTCAAATGAACATGACATACATTATATCTGAAAATCCAAATCAGTAAGAACATAGCTGCCATTCTTCCTTGAGCACATGCGGGATGGAACGAAATGTTTGAAGAAATTTTATTAGAGTTACATAGCAAAATATGTCTTAAATCTCTTGAGGAGAATACCAAGTTTCCTAAATAAGCATCACAATTAGAATTTGTTTTTCTTTTCATTTTGGCATTTATGAAATATATCAAGAATAGTAAACCTTGAAGCTCATTCGATGATACTATGGATCTTTTTCTTTAAGTTTTCAACACAAACACAAATAATGCATCAGACACATGCACATAAACATAATTAATAATGAAATAGAGACAAGAAGCAACAAATAAACAATGTTGTCATTTATATATAATCCTACGTCTTAATGAAGTACTGAGACAATTAGAAGTACCAAATTGTAGTCAAAGTTTAATACAAACAAATCAAGAACCTAAGTTAACACATATCTTATAATGTTGTTAAAATAAACGAGACAATCATAACGGCCCCTAAAACGGAAAACTAATGCTGGTCTGTAACTTGACGGCGATAGGGACGAAGAACCGAGAAATCGAACCGTTGCTCGTATGGATCCCAATGCATGCCAATTTCATCTCCTTTCTTTAAGCCTCTTCGAAGTACAAAATCCCTGATCCATGTCTCTTTGAAAACAGGGCTTTGATTCGAAGGTCGTATCTTGAAAACGAGAGAATGGAGAGAGTTGGTGTCAATATCCCATACCTTAACATAGACTCCTTTATCCCGAGCAGCTTTAGCACCCAAAACAGGAACCACAAAATCATTGGCCAAATCTTTATTCAGCAAAAGTCTACTGTTATGGCCAAGATCAGTTTGTGTCAACACTTTCTTGATTTTCCATGGATCGTCGTATAGTACCCACTCAGTTGAACAATCCCAATTTCTGGTTTCAATAACAACAGCAGCATCATTGGCTATCTTGATTTTCTTGTTCTTTGTTGAAATTAGATTGGTTTCTTGTTCGGCAAGTTTTCGTTTCTTGTTGATGAAATCTATATCATCATCGGCGGTTCTTGAACAACATGAGGGGAAACACGAACCGCCTAGTGACAGACATAGACAAACAACATTGGTTTCGATGGAGGAAGGCGAGTACGATGATGATGGTGAATGCGAAGTGAGTTTCCCCCAGTTGTTGTTTCTTCTTCCGGCAACATCATTGGAACGCTTTCGTTTGATGTTGATGAATTGTTGTTTTGTGGTAAAAGAAAGACGAGAAACAACAACATTGTTGTTAGTGTGAGCAGCCATGAATTAGAGAAGAGAATAGTTAGGGTTAGGGTTTAACAGATGAATGGGTTTCCTTTCAAGAAGAGAGTGAGTGACTAATCTTTGTTAAGTGTGAGACTTAATGAAACCCTACTTCCCTTATACTTATATAGATAGTACCCAGCTTATGTCGGTGGGTTGTCAATACTGTTTTAAGGTTTTCATTCTTTTTCTTTCCACATTGTTTCGGCCCATTAACATAGGACTCCTATGTTAAAACTCGGTTCGGTCATCGACTCGGGAGGGGTACTGGGTCATTGGATCATTGGTCGAACCACTGAGTCGCACGTCGAACCGCATGAAAGAATCGGATGACTCGGTTATCACCCGGTCTCCATAAATAAGATGACTCGGGCTATAAAAAAACATAACACTAATAAATGTTTGAAAAAATCACTAAATAAATTAAGATAATTTCTCAAATT
>Ga0228711_1004948_pt1 | contig 20343 bp, 11 predicted proteins | sample MedpolnodulmetaG_2_FD_177996 | JGI IMG/M metagenome (GOLD analysis project Ga0228711, IMG submission 177996) | Root nodule microbial communities from Medicago polymorpha collected in Santa Monica, California, United States - brown nodules | ecosystem: Host-associated > Plants > Roots > Nodule... | reverse complement strand
TTATAAGACATTTTTTAACTGATGCATTTCATAATTAATTCTGAATTATTGTGCTGGTGCTTGTTCATAATGATAGGAACTGGGAAATGGATATTGATGTATATATTTTTTTTTTTGAAGGAGGATATTGATGTATATGTTGAACACTTTTCCTTTTATGAGTATTTATTGAGTTCGAGTATTTAAAAAATACTTTATCTTTTTGGAGATTAGTAATTAATTATCGTACGTATCGATCATTGATACTTTGTCAGCTAAAAACATTGATTTATACTGGTTAATTAAAGTAATTTACTCATATTATAGGTTTGATTTAAAGGCTAGTGTTTAGTCCACCGACAGTACATCATGGTAATTAATATATCCAAGAGTGATAAGTCTTTTTCAGCATTTTTTTTCTTTCTGTTTTGTTTGTTTCATTACACTAAAGGGTTTAGTGATTTATCAACTTACTCCCTCCGGTCATTATTATAAGCAAAAATTGATTTTTTAGATTCATTCAATAAATAATGTATGTGGTCTATATATTGAATGAATCTAAAAAGTAAACTTTTGCTTATAATAGTGACCGAAGAGAGTAGTGGTTTTGGGTTTAGTTTCGAGAACACTGACATTTTTATTTTTTTTAGAACTTTAACTGCACTGTGAATCTATGATCCTAGGGTCAAAAAGTGATTCTAGAGGTCGTCAAATTATAAAGAAACAAAAAAAAGTAAGTTATGCATTGAAAACAATATTTTTTTCACAAATATGATTTTTTTTTTTTTTTTTTACAAAAACAAATTATATTCATTCAATCAAATCGAGAGATTACATCATTAACACCACTAAAAATGTAAAGGATGAACCTGCGAACAAACTCACAACATCTAAGTTAATAGCATACAATGACATAATGCCTACAAAAATATATGATAAAATTAAAGTGACCGGAATATCTATGGTCTCCGGATCTGCAACGTTGACGCCCAAATCTTTGATTGAATAATCGTTCTTCAATATGAACCAAATGAACACCGCAAGAAGACGAGAAATCAAACAACACCGCACAAGACGACGAACAACAAACCACCACACTTAGATGATGAAATCACAAAGAAAAAACCTAGATTTATGTGAAAATCACTTATTTAGATTGAAATATAGAGAAAAAGATGAAGAAGGGTGATTTCAAGTCAAGAATTGACCTAAAATCACCCATCAATGGAAAATCTGGAAGAGAAAATCTAGAAAGAGGAAATTAGGGCCGACTTGTTGGAGAGGGAGGAGAGAATTATGATGCATTTTCATATTTGATCCATTTTTAAAATTTGAAATTACAAATACGAAATTGTTATTATACTTGTTTCTTTGACATTTTTCAATATAATATAATACTTTTAAGAGACTTTTGACATACTTATGATTCTAAACAATGAGATATAAGAATGAGTCAAATTCATACAGCCTCCGGTCACTGTTTTAAACAAAAAACCACATTTTAGATTTGTTTAATTAATAATATATATGGTCTTTCTTATAGACCGAAGGGTGTATTGAACTTAGATGAATGATGAGGCCGTATAGATATGAGACTTCACTGTACACATGATTTATAAAAATTTATTGATTATATATATGTGTGGAAAAACCGTTCGAAAAGCTCTCATAAAGTATGTGAGTAATAATAAAACATGCACAAAAGACACTTGTATTGGTTTACTTTTGAAAAGCTCTCATAATGCATGTGAATGATGGTAAAACATGCACAAAAAACTTGTATTGATTTGTGAGAACAATTGAAAATTTAAAAAGCAATCTACAATGTTAAAAATATGGTGATATTTTACTTTTGGGTTGTTAAAACTCTAATTCAACTCTTCTAAAATGTGTAGCTAATAAAGTGATAAAATCAATCATTAATATTACAACCACTCATTGTTTATTATGTATGCGTATATAATTCAACTATTAATTTAATGGTTTATCAACCGTTGATATTACTCTCCTTAAAAAAAAAGCGGTTGATTTTTTTTTATAAGAGATTGATGATGTGAGTAGATATTACTCATATCATTAGTCACTTTATTCACTCAAGTGAATTGCTCACTCAAAAGTAACTTTGGCCTTAAAATTCAACGTATTAAACATAATAACAATCATAAGAGCTCCTTTTGTAGTAAGATATTCCCCCACTAAAAGAACAGTGCTACTAATTAATAATAATAATAAAGGAGAAGAGATATTTTCAAAATTAGGTGTTGTGTTGGACAGTTAGAGAATTAGAATTAGCACCACAAAGCATAGCGTAAGTGAGAATAGTGGAAGAAAAACAAAAGTGAAAGAAGAAACGATGAGGATCTTTGGCAAACATGTGTTTCCAAGACAAATTATACTTTTTGCATCTGGGTACGTATTCAATCCAAATCCTACAATATATTTATCATATTCATCATCTTATGTTATGTTAAGCTTTTAAATGTAACAAATATTTTGTTGAATTTCTTGTGATTAACTGCAAATTAAACAATAACAGGCTTTTGTTCTTGGCATCAACAACATATGATGTGCATAGATCAATCAAGAACAATGAAACACCACCTTCTGAGGAACAGTTGAAGGCTCTTGAAGAGTACATCAAATCGGTGCGTCGCTCACCTTAATGTCCGTGGCCTATTTTACACCACGTCATTCCTAGCTATCTCCACTTGTTCATAGTCATAGATACTCCTCCCTCTTAAATAAGTGTCATATTTGCACAAACAAATTGTTACTCTAATTAATATTATGAATATCACTCTTATATTTGCATAAACAAATTGTTATTCTACAATTTTATATATTTGCAAAGATTAAATTTACCTTAAAATAATTTTTCCATTAATAATGAGTTGGTCCAAGTGACAAGGGACTTGGACCCCGTAAATAAGTGGTTATGAATTCGATTTATGAATCTTGCATATATTTTTTTATTGAGATGGAAGAATTTATCTTGTGTGTTAGAATTCTTCGTTGCCGTTACTTCAGAGTAAATATGTTAGAATAACTAAAATAAAACTTTAATGATGTATAATTTGAAATGGATTCAAATGGGTATTACGATGAAAAAAATTATTTGGTATCTTAGATAGGAATGACAATGCGTGCCAACCTGCTCCGTTTACATTTGGGTCGCTATTCACCAGCACAAAATTGGGATGGGTGAGGCGTGGCGAGCCAACTTGATGTATTAAATAGACACTCGCTTCGTCTCACCAAGTGGCGGACTGACAAATGTTAATAAAAAAAATATGCTATCGTTATACACAGTCATTTTTATTTTCTCATAATCATTTTATTCTCATTCTAATTCCATCTAAAGAGAAAATCAATTGTCTAATAAAAAATTATCCAATTGTTTTTAGGGGAAAAAACTTAAAAATTGAATCACTTATTATTTAGGCAAAATTACACAATTAGTCTCTTAACTTAATTTTAGGCAACACTTTAATCCTTTATATTTTTTTGTCCCAATTTAGTCCTTTATGTTATAAAATGTCAACAATGTTATCCTTTTTTATCAAAAAAATAATCAAAAACTCCAAAAGAAATTATCAAAAACTCACCAAACTCATAAGCAAACTCAAATCTTCATCATACAAATCAAGAAACTCAAATTTCATTGAAAAAATCTCATTAAAAATGATAAGATATTGTCACTTTAAAACATAAAGGACTAAATCGGGACCAAAAAAAAGATAAAGGACTAAAGTGTTACCTAAAATTAAGTTAAGAGACGAATTGTGTAATTTTGCCTATTGTTTATTAGTACAATAAAAATTAAATATTTTTTAACGAGCATGCAGGCCAGCCCGCTCCTCCCCATCATGACCCATTTTCTCAATGGACTAAACGAAGGCCGGTCAACTATAGGGAGTGGACTCAAAACCTCAGCCTAACCCGTCTAAAATGGTGGGTTAAGCAGGCCGGTCGGATAGGTCAGACAACAATTTATATTATACATAACCTCATAATAACTGATTGTGTCAAGTGATCCTCGAAATGAATGACCGATCAAATGTTAGATAAGGTTCTCGACTACAAAGTATTAACTCATACATAGTTTGCGGGTATTGCTAAGAACATTTGTGCTAAAGCTAGTTTGCTTCTATATTGCTCTTTTGGTCACATTGTTAGAACTTATAAGGAGAATGCTTGGTTAAATTACTAAAAATAATAAGTTTATATTAAAAACTTGTATAATTATTGTGTTGACAAAATTAACAACTTGTATTTTCTAGACAATATTTTTTTTTAAAAAAATCTTTAAATAATGTCTTTAGGACACTTGCTAACCAGACTCAATTTATAATTGTCAAAGATTTATTGCTTCAAAGAGTAAAAAAAAATTGAGAGAGCTCTACATAGTAAATTTTTAGAATCAAAAATCAGAAGTCAAGGTTTCTACACAAGTGCTGAGATTATTCAACCAATTCACAATAATCAGAAATTTCAAGTTTATGCTAGGAAAAAAAAGAACTTTATTTCTTAGTGTTTCTCTATGTAACATTATTATTGTTTCTTTCGTTGCGTATTTCAAACAAAGAAATAAAATGAACGCGCGTTGGAAAAAGTAGTAGCCAAACAGATGCATAAATAAATGAAAAAAAAATTTCTTCAAAAAGTGGCCTATGCAGAGCTTTATGGCACGAAAGAGTTTTGTGGACGAATTGCACGGAGACACTTTTTCAAAAAGAAAAAAAAAATCCATTGCTATTTGGCAGAATTTATAGGGCTACTGGCCAAGGACAGACATTGGTGTATCATCATCATGCCAGTAACTCTTTCTACCATTGAGTATTTTCCTTTCAAATTAATGAAATTATACATAAGTGTATAAAGAAGAGCATTTTCATGAAAGAACTTGGTTCAACTAAAGAAAAAATGTTACGAATAAATAAAGTATCTTCAATATGGAAGAATGCTACCTTGAAATTCTGGAGAAAAATACACACCAACTGAAACTTTGCATAAGTTTAATTACAAATGAAACGTTAGTTTTATATAACACTTTAAAAGAACATTAACATCAAAGAGTCGTTGTAGTATAGTGGTAAGTATTCCCGCCTGTCACGCGGGTGACCCGGGTTCGATCCCCGGCAACGGCGTTTTTTACTTTTTAATTTTATTTTTCAAATTAATATTAAAAATCATGACAAAATTGGCCCATGCAGGTTTCGAACCTGCGACCTTCGCGTTATTAGCACGACGCTCTAACCAACTGAGCTAATGGGCCATTTGTTTAATCCTCGAAATTGTTTATATTTATCCTTATACCAATCAAATGGAATATATATTTGTCATAAATATTACATGAACTCCTTACATGATAACCAATTAAAATGTTACAGCGTGGATTCATTTTTTTAATTAAAAAGAAAAAAGACTCATTTTATCTCAATATCCATCTACAAGATGGAATGGAGTAAAACATACGAGTAGGGATGGCAATACGGGGCAGACCGCCCCGTTTAGGCCCAGCTCGCTATTAACCCGCCAAAACACAAGGTGGGGCGGAACGGGGAGAGCCAACTTAAGGGGATGGGCTCAAACTCACACCCCGCCCCGCCTAAAGACGGACTAGCGGGTTGGCCCGTCTATTTTTTAAAATATTTTTTTGTCGATTGTTATTAACAAATACGCTACTATTATAAGAACAATAAATTCAATTTAAAGACTCTAACATTAAATAAATCTCAAAATAAATCCACCATACATCCAACATAGAACAAATTGCAAAATAAATCCAACAACATGAAATAAGTCTCAATATAATGCAGTGGTGAATCAATTTTTTCTAGAGGTAGTGGACTAGTGGTATGAATCAGTTATCACTTATCACTGTCAGAGAGAGTGGGACAATTTTAGGTTGGTTGGTATCATTTGGCCCAATTGTTTATGGGGTGTGTAAATTAAAAATTCGATCACTAATAGTAAAAAAAGAAAGTTTAATAAGCTCGCGGGCCAGCCCGCCCTACCTCGCTATGACCGGCTTTTTCAACGGGCTTAACTGGGGCGGGCCAACTAGAGATATGGGCTCAAAATCTCACCCAAACCCGCTTAAAATGGCGGGTTAAACGGGCTGGTCCGACGGGCCAGGCCCGTTTTGCCACCCCTACATAGGAGGGTTATGAACAACTACATTGATTTACGTCCTTATTGTCATCACATAGTAGTTTGGATAACAGAAGAAAATATTTCTTCATTCTTTGACAATTGAGTCATACTAGATTAAGTATTGCATTCAGCTCAAAAATGACATTTTTATATTTTATGCATTAATAAAAAGTAATCTAATTAAGTCTTTAAATATGATTTATCAATAAATTATCTGAATTGGCACTTGTAAGTTCTAATAATAGTTAGATTAAAAAAATGCAGGTTATCTTAAAAAATTCATAAGCTGCAATGGATTTAGACCAATAACTGATTAACCCAAATCAAAAAAACAAACACAAAATTGCAAAAACCAATATTGACTACAAATTAGTGGTTAATGAATACAAGCCTTATTTCATCATATACAAATTGTGGTTTTCCCTTTTGTGTTTGTCATTACCATTTCTCTACATAACTATATCTATACATGAGATAACTTTTTTGATGGAGGAACCATAGATCTAGCATATGCAAGTGGCAAAGAAAGTAACTTCTTGGTTTTGCTCACATAAGCCCTCTTGGTGAAATTGTTGTAATCATTAGCTTCTATTTCGTCCAATATTTGGCGATATAATAGCAAAGACGCCCACACCTGCAACATCAAAAACACCCTTTTGTGTCACATACTAAAATGTCAACTCAATAACAAGAATTTGACCTTGTAAGTTGTAGCCTCAAGAGATGAAATTGAAATCACCTCGAAGACAATTGTAAAATAGTCATTGTTGTCGTATTAAAGTTAAATAATGAATAGAAGGTAAAGAACCTTAAGCCTTGGTCATTGACACTTAACATCAATTTGTCACAAGTAGAGACACATAAGGGCATAGCCAATATATAGTAAAGATGAGATGTAGTTAGTGAGAGAACCATTTTGACTTGAGTGAGAAGTGTAGTTAAAAGTTGAGTTTAATTTTGTTTGATACACTATCAGTGTAAAAATTTATACACGGTTAATAAATCACTATCACTGATATGTGTGACTTTAGAAATAATGTTTAGGTCAAATGTTTTTAATGATCTGACGATTAGGATTGATTGACGGTGTGTTAAATCTCTTCATTGACAGTGTATATGAATTAAATTCAAAAGTTATTTAATGAATACATGATTATTTATAAATAAAAAAAAGTCACACGCCCAATTAGAAAACTTATATGATAGTTTGTTTTAATCTTTACCATTCATGATTAGACTCAACAGTCAGAATTTACTTCTCTCACTTTGATGCAAAGACATTTTCTCCACACATATATGCTGTGAAACAATGAAATTTTGGCCATTAAGAAGGTTTCGCATAATGATAGTTGTTTGAATTTCTTACCGGCCATCTGCTCTGTTCATTAAGCTCCGTCACTCCCTTTTCTGCCTCATCAAAAAACGTTCTCGCCCTTTTAATTTGGCTCTTCATGAAGTTCCTCCACTTGTCCGTCACCTTACCGGCAAATATGTCTTCATCTGAAAGCCCTGCCAGAGCCAATTCATCTTGTGGTAGATACACTCTTCCTCGCCTGGCACTGTTAGGAAAATTGAGCATATGATAAGGATGAAGCCAAAATGAAATGCAGGGTCATTGTTTAGTTTAGCAACAGAGGAAAAACCAACATTATATTTCTTAATCTATGTAAATAAAACTTTGGACGAGAGTTATTATGGAATGAGAATATATTTTTTCATAAAATTTATGAAATGAAGTGAACAAACATCGGTAGTTCTGAACTTACTCCTCTCCAACATCTCTGAGTATGTTGGTTAGCTGATTTGCAATTCCTAAGGCCAAGGCAGCATTGTATACACTCTCTGTTGTGGCTTGCGAATGCATTGAAATGCCCATGACCGGAACACTCATTAAACCAACAGTTCCAGCAACATAGTAACAGTAGAGATATAGTTCATCAAAGCTTTTGTATCTTGACTTCTTAAGATCCATTCTCATTCCTTCTATCATATCTTTAAATGGCTGCATCGACACAAACAAAAGATTCGGATAAGTCCTCTAACACTAAAGGTGAACTTACTTATCTGTCTGTCTGTCTGTCTATTCAAAGAAAAGTCTTTTGCTAATGGGCATGTGTTGAAATTTCAACATTTTTTTACCAAACTTGCAAGCTTATTATAAGTAACAAAACATATTTGCATGTTCCACAAAACCATGATATATGGGACAAAAAGAAACTGAGCTGGTTTGCAGGAAAATTCAAAAAATCTTTCACCAAATCTTTCACCAAATCTTTCACCACTTGTTGCCTTTCAAATTACACATAATCCATATTAAATCATAGAGCATGTTTGAAAACAACATTAATGATGGTTTTCATGTAGATATCTAATCTGGTGAACAAAATTAATCAATACCTGGATATCAACAGGAAACCGGTTAACGGTATCTGATAAAGCAGCATCAAGCATATCAAATGGACGCCCTTGGAAAAGTTCGTCCAATCTTGATTCCCACCTATCCATTGCAGTTGCTGTTATATGTGAAGCATTAGGGCCATCAACAAGTTCATCCGTCCTCCTACACCACACTGAAAAAGCAATAGTATTTGACATCTAATTAGGGAAATCGATCTTGATTGATATAGAAGTAGTCTTGCACAATAAGAAGGGACATAGACACCAATTTCTGAATTCTAGAAGACTAAATCAAAATTTCATGTATATAAGTTATTTTAAATATCAATTAAAAAATATTTTCAAGATTGCAGATCCTATAGCAAAAACAGTCCACTAGATGAACCTGTTGATCATAAACTGCTGCCCTTAAAGTTTTAAAATATTACATGCAAATTTATAACCGTTAATATGTTTTATGGAAACCAAAAATTATCATTTAAAAACTAAATATAAAAGAGTATGTAGAGATAGAGAACGGTATCGTAACCAAACGAGCATGATCACTCACCATATATCGCCCAAATAGCTCTTCGCCTTTCGGGAGTCATTAGAAGAGTTCCTGAGAGATAAAATCCCATGTAAATAAATTGGACTCAAACCATGTCACAAACCCAAATTAAATCTAAGGCTAACATCCTCACTTGAAGGAAAGATAATAGAAAGCTAACCTAAGTAAAATGTTTTAGCATATTCAGCGCAAATTTCTCCACAACGGTCATAGGCTTCACTCAACAAGCTCAAATTCCCAGGCAAAACAATTTCCGGTTTCACTTCAAGTTCACCGGTAGAGCTCAGCTTCCTCTTAACCAAAGATGCCTGCTTCAGAACCACATCATAAACCTTCTGCTCAGACGAAACAGCCACTTCTCCTGCAGTCGGGTTTGCAAGCACATTCGATAACAAAGGGAAGTTACTAGAACTCTCTAAGCCAGGCTGACCAACACACGCATACTTAATATCTGTACTCAATGAGCAAAATCTCCGTGTCTTTTTCTTATCATTCTTTTTTGCTCTTATTGACACAAAGTCTCTAGACAAGAACTTCGAAGAATCTACAAGCTTCACAACCCCGAAGGAATCGAGTAAACCATTGGAACTGGAAACATCTAAGCTAGGAGAGGAAGCAACCCTTAATAATGTCACAGACATGACTAAACTTTTGTTGTGTTAGGAACCTCCTTGTTAGCTAACCTTAACTTCCTCCTATTCCTCAAATACAAATCCTAGAGAAAACCATTAAACTCTCTTCATAGAAAAAACCCAGTTGAAAACACAAGCAAACCAATGCAAAGAAATTTGCTTTAATCGAATAAAATCCTTGGAAACACCACTTTTCCAGCAAAGCTAACTGTGATTAGGCCAACAAAAACAATAAAATTTCATATTTAGTATAACAGTAACATAACATCAACATAAAGTAAAAACAAAAACAATAAAATTTCATCATACAACAAGAATCATGGTTTTGAACTGCGGTCGGCAATATAAAAGATTTTGAGGTCTCAGCAATGGCATCGCAATCGCAACCACAATTTCAACAACATCAGCAGCATTTTGCTACAATATAAAACTTCATCACGTAACTGCAACCGCAATTTAAAACCATGACAAAAAACACACAATGGGGATCTGAATCATAACAGTAAACTAAAAAAAAAAAAAATTACATTGTCACATAGAAAGTATGAAGCAACAGCTTATGTTAGCTATGACTTAAAAGTTAAAACTTTAAGCAATAAAAAAGCTTTAAATTAAGAACTTATTAGTACTCAAAAAGCTACACGGAAATTCAACTAACCACAAAAATGAGCAAGTAGTAGTAGTAGCATGAAACAAGGAAACAACAAAGCACACAAAAACAACTTTGTTAGGTGATAATGGTTACAAATTGAATTGACCCACTTAGATGAATTTGCCATTAATTGAACATATGTAAGAAAGCATCAACATCATGGAGGAAAAACTAACAATGGCCACTAAAAAGATTAGTAATTTATTTGATTACCTCATGAATAATATGACCCACTAAATTCTCCACTCTTCCAGAGACCTTGTTTGTAATAATTTTTTTTTTGTTGAAAGAAATAAAATAATGTGACCCTTTTTGTAATATGAAATGGAATGGCTGTTGAAATTCTTTGTATATGGTTTTGAAGCTTGACCAATGTATGGTTGTGAGTTTCACACGATTGTGTTATCAAGTTTTGTAGCTATGTGTTCCATACTGTGCATTGTGTCATCTTTTACACTGTTCTGTTACCCACCCGTATTTAATGGGTCGGGTTTATCAGCTTCCTGTCTTATCGGGTCGGTTGGGAAATCTGGGATTGAACAAAAACTAAACCAGTTCCAATCAAATTGGAGTGTTAGTGTTAAGAATAAGTTTTCTCCAACCAAATACATTAAAATCTGTAGAGTTGTTTTGAATTGTCAACCTATCATCATTAAAATCTTTTATTAAATAGATTTCATTGTTAATTTTGTAAGTTTAATTGGTATACATTATGCACGTAAAAACACATCAATTAATGAATATGGTAAATCATATGTTTTCAAATACATTAAATGATATGACAACACATCAATGGATGTATGTGTAAAATAATTTTACATTAACGATGTGTATCGATTAAAATAATTTTACATTAACAATGTGTATCGTTAATTTTATAAGTTTAATTGGTATACACTCACTATGCGTGTAAAATTATTTTACGCACAATATGTTGACATATCAATTAATGAATATGGTAAATCATATATTTTCAAACACATTAAAAGATATGACAACGCATCATTGGATGCATGTTTAAAATAATTTTACATTAACAATGTGTATCAATTGTAGTTTTATAACATCACTAATTAACATTTCTCTTTATTTTATCACAATTTATTGTGGTCCACGGAAAGTGAAGAGAAAAAGAGTGATTTTATAGCCATCATTTTCATGGGATTAAAGTAGTTGAGGAGTTAAAGGTTCTTGTTCAAGTTCTTTCTGGCAAGGAAAAAAAAATCTAACATAACATTTTTTTTAATAGTAAATAATAGTGGTTAGTTTGTTAGATTAATTTTTACTATTTTACCTGTGTTTCAACGTTTATCATTTATTAAATTTTACAAAAATGTAATTCAATTTTTTCACATTTCAAACTAGATCAAATTATTCATTTTTTTTTAGAAATTCAGTCATGATTATTCGTTTTTTTGGCGTTAACCATCTGGTTCTCAGGAGGGAAGGGACTCTAGTAATCTGGAGTTCGGTCGTAGGGTAAGGATAATCTGACCAATAATTGTTCCACCTAAGAATCGAATTCAGGTTCTCCCGAATAATTCGTCCTTAGTGAAGCTCATTTACCACTTAAGCTCACTTGTTTGGTTAATTAAGTTTTAAGAATGCCACAATGGTAAAATTATTAATAAAAAAATTTCATCATTCATTGTAATCATATTCAAGTTGAAAGATTAATCTCTAGAGTTGTTCATTGTTCGACCAGAGGAGGAATCTTATTTGAGTTGCATTGACACATTCATCAAAGAACAATCACCATACAAGTGAGATGATACATCACATTTTCACCCAAAATATGGAGACAATTATCAAGGTCGATTTTTCTTTCTAATATGAGATTTTAGAACGCTTCCATAAATAATAGTGATTTCATGGGCATAGACCCGACCAAATCCGGTAAAGATGAACCCGACAAAACACGAGAATAACGAAAGGAACGTAAAGTGCGCAAGAAAAAAAGGTAATCCAACATGGAACCCACGTGGATGAAATCACCCAATAACTGAACGATAGCGTTATCGCATGCAACAAAGCGGTGAAATAACGGTGGTGTGGCTACACCACGTGTCGTCTTCTAATTCGCTTAACAATCAAATATTGGGATTACACAGGATCATAGGATTGGTCTCTACTCTCTAGTCTTTACCAGAAGTATGGGACCCGCATTATTGCCCATTATAGAGCTTTTCTTTACTCTTTCTTGGCCTTTGTGGGGCCCATGTGAGTCTTTGTCGGTTTATATTGCACCCTACACTAGTGGAAAGTGGAATGAATATAAAATTTTAAGGGATTGTTACTACTTTAGGTCTTGTTATTTTCCAAATTTTAAAACAAACAAAAAATACACTTCTTTCAATTAAAATATAAGTAAAATTTAACTGAAAAATCGTTTGATCCAAAAATTAAATTTAAATTCATTTATTTTTAGATAGTGTTTATTGATAACTCGAGTTCAATCATTTAATTATATATAATCACTATATAAAATTCAAAGACAAATTAGTCTTAAATATCAAGGTCGGACTTTGGGGGTGTGCAAAGAGCTCAATGGAGTTGGGTCTCCTCAAGGTATGAGCCTCAAAAAAAAAATTAGAACACAGTAGTGCTACCCCACTAAAAAAATTATCATTATTCTCTTTCTCTCTGATACCACGCGTTCCATCACCATCACTCCATCAAACTTTCCTTTTCTTCTTCCGTGATTTGATTTCCTTTTCCTCTTATGTTGTCTTATTTTAGGCTTATTAGAATTGGGTCTTCTTGATTTTAGTGTTAGGTGGGTGTTTTTTGGAGGGTGGTTTGAGGTTCTCATGTATACAGTAATGATTTTCATCTTTAGGTGTATCGCATATATACGGCACCTGTATTTATCTTTTCAAAAATTTAAATAGAACATTGTTCTTTTAAAAAAAAATATATTTTTATTTTATTACGGGTCTCTTTTCACTTCCAGAGGCGAGCCTCCAAATTCATAGGAATGACCCTGTTGAATATGATAATACTACCTTAAAAAAAATGATACAATTAGTTGAAATTTGCATACACTTGAATGTACCAATCATAAGTTATTAATAAGAGATTTTTCAACACTCATTTTGATTGATCAAAATTTACAAAGGTTCTACAAAATCTATATAGGATCAAGATGATTTGATGAGATCGATATGAATTTTTTAAAATAATTTAGTAACTAGATATTCAATAGATTAAGTGGAATGTTCAGAGTTCAAATTCTAACTTCTATATATTGCACACAATCTCCTTGCCAATTGAAAAGAAAGTTTTTTTTTTTTGACGGAATTGAAAAGAAGGTATTAAAAAGTGTGTGTTAAATTTTATTTTTTTTCTTTGGTCCAAAAAAATATTTGCTAGCACTTCTTTTGAATATAATGAGAGGAAATATTAGGTAGAAAAAAAAGGATGAATATGGACGTAGCAAAATGTCCACACGTTAACAACGACCTATAATTTGACACATAGCCATTTTGCACCTTGTGTGGATCTCAGAGCATTTAGATTATTTTTTGACTATATAATTACTATTTTAGAAAAGCTGCACTTTATTGTTAACTAACTAGTCTGGATTCAGATCCCCTGACACCTGTCCATATTGTTAACTAAATAACTACCTTCATTGCATTGCATTGCATTGTTGGGTCAAATTCAATTTTATAAAATTAAGATACTTCGAGATTATTTCAATTAATTAATCAACACAGTCCCAATGGTGGGGAGAACTTTTGATTCAGATCTCATTACCCATTTAAATTATTGGAAAAGGTTGGTAAAAGATCATGGTGTGTTCAGACTTCAGATTAAAAAGGTTGGATGATTTTGAAATCATGATTAATTAAATAGGTCCAAGTTCATATGTATAAAGAAATGCTATGTGGGACTTCTGGTGAGATAGCATGGTGATCGTTTCTTATTTCTTAGTAATATACAATATTTGGATAGGTTGATGAGAAATATAATATGCATCCCTTTCATTGTAGGTAAGTTTAATTTCATATGTCTAGGTTTAACCGTTGGAGTAAACCTTACAAATATATTTATGTATTGTATTTACTTAAGCATGGAAGGAATAAGGCGGATGCTAGGATGGATGAGTGAAGTAAGTCATCCACGGTGGACGAGTCATTTAAACCGTTGGATGCGTGATATTATGATATATTGTCCCCTCATCTAGTTGGGTTTCTATTTCCTTTCTTCTACCTCCACAACCACATCCTCTCTACTTTCTTCAAACCAATAATAATACACAAACCTCCCAACTTAATTTCCGATTAGTTTCATTCAACCAAGGATATACGGTCAATCACTAAATCTATTCGTCATAAAATTTTATAAGTGAATAGAAAAACACAATCAAGCAATTAAACAAGAGCCTTGCTATATAGTACGATAGGTTCTGCTCACACGAATTGCACGACATGTTCATATTCTCTTTCTGTGGATGCTAACTTATATTTTTTTTTGTTAAATAAATGACAAACCAAAATAAAAATAGAAAAACATTTAGAAGAGTGGAAATATCCTTCACTTATACGCCAGCAATAAGTACTCACCGCTTGGAAAGTCAGTGGAGAGGCAACTCACAAGCCAAACTGATATGAATAAGCCCTTGGAGAAACTGAGAGAAAGGTGTTTATCATTTCTCAAATGCTCATTAACAAACATTAATAAAAAACTCAAAGGACAATAAAAAATCTCATTCGTGCGTTTGTGACGAATAGGTTGTCGTGCACTTACTCGAGGCCAATCGAATCCAACAAGAAATAAACCAAATAACCGAATGATTTTCCTTCTCAACGGTGGTGCATGCTCTATGTGAATGTCTTGTTAACCGATTTTAAGTTCAAAATTGTTAATTCATGTAACTAAAAATAGAGTTGTTATCTGTTACCATAAGTCCAGAAAGGCTGAATAGAAAAACTTGTGTTTGACAACATCTTTATCATCAGTTAAACATTTTCCTATCAAGAATATACAAGAAAGATGTTGGACCCAATGTTTCAACATGTGGGTACGTTTTCAGTGTGCCCTATTTTTGTGCGATATTTAACGCGCTTTAATTATTTGAGGAATCCACGCCTTTATTCTTGTGGGCAAGGATGCGTGTTTTGATCAGAATCAACTTTGTGTTTATTCCCTAAAGATGTGTCAACATTTTAGGAAACTTTGTTTATTTCCTAAAGATGTTCAAACATTTTAGAACACATGAGAATTTGGTTCTGATTCTTGTGAGCGTATCTTTTCATGGATCAACATTGTTTTTGAAGCCCAACAAGAAGATCAAGCCCATACTGCTTCAGAGTATATATAGAAGGAAGCAAAACCTAATTTGTTACTGAAGCCGTCATATCAAAAATAGAGTTTTTAGGGTTTTGAGTCTCTGTTAATTGTGAGCCTTTCTTGTGTGTCCTTGATGCAAGTTTAGGACTGTGTTTATTGAGTTGTAATATTGTAAACTACTCCTAAGCTTTGAAGTACGGAGTTAGTTTGTGTCTGAAGGTGTCTTCATCATATTGATTGTATTCGTGTAATCACAGGGTGTGTGATTGAGTGGATGTGAGATGAGATCTCAGGCTAGGAGTTCTTAGGCTGAAGTCAGTATAGGTAGTATCTATGTGATAAGTTGTAAACTTGGAGTTTGCTGAGAACTTAGAACTAGGACTACACTAGTGGATTTCCTTCCTGACTTGGTAGCCCCTAGAGTAGGTGTGTTTGTTACCAAACTGGGTTAACAAATAGGAAAATTCTACGGTGAAGTCGTGAAAATGACTTTTCTGATGAAGTTAACACTATAACATCAAAAGTGTAGTGAGTAATACCCCATTGTTTGTACAGTGGCATCAAAAGTTCAGTCCTCATAGTATCATCAATTTATCATATTAACAAGACTACATTTAATCTAATTTTATCCTACCTTGTTTTAAGTGTAACATCCCACAAAATGTAACACTTAAGACTATCACATAATATCATCAAATCTGTTTGCATGTTAAAGATGGCAACGATAAAATAGTACCTGTAAGTTCAAGATGTTGCAAACATTACTAGATGAATTACTATTGATCATTAATCAGTAATCAACCATTTAAAAATGAATCAAACATTAAAATCAAAATTAATTTTTTCAAAAAAGTCAGTTTCCTGACTGCACCGTAGAAGCTCCCTAACAAATAACTTATGCCATTTACGTTTCTATCATTTATATTTTCCTTGTTATGTACGTTTATTGTTAGCTCGATGTTGAAACATTAAACTCAACATACCACTTATGTCTCAGTGTTGGAACATTGCATGCAACATCAGGAATCTAGCGTGCCAGAATGTCAGGAATTGTAGTTTAGATGTTGTTTAGAGTGCAATGTAGTAGTTTTAAGGTTTAGAAATTGTTTGATTTTAAGTTGATTGAAAGTTGGACTCTAGGTGTTTGATAAAATGTCTCAATGAAATTTTGTTTGTTTTTTGGATTGTTAATGATGAAATTAGTTAGAAATTGGTTTGTTATTGTTGATTATAGTTAGTTTGACTGCAATGTGAGAGTTTACAGACTAAAATAACACTTCCAAAATTTAACCGTTGTTGTGGAATAGTTAGAAATGATACAATGTTTGTATGAAAAAATCATATATTTTTTGCTTTTTGAAATGTTGTGCATATATGTCTCAGAGGCCTGACAGGATGAGGGGAGATAGGGGGTCGGCTACATGGAGTGCACAGAGAGAAAAGGTGGCACAACGATCTCCTATGGTTGGTCGACGGAGAGGTGGAGGCTCGAGGTTTGCTATGGCTAATGATGCGGAGGGTTCACAGACAGGTGCGTCCCAGATAGTCGACCTGACGCAATATCAACAGCAGTATCAGCAGGAGGTGTATTAGCCTAGGTATTTTTAGCCTCAGTATGAGCAGCCTCACCAGCATCCAGCATGAGGGTGAGGCTCAGGAGGAGCCGAAGATGGAGTTTGAGGCCGGACTGCAGGGCTTTCCAGGGGAGCCTTATGAGTTGTCGCTTTTACCGAACTTCGGTAAACACGTGGCATGCAGGCTATGGCTCGATCCCCATGTAAACATAATTCGTTTATTTTATTTTAATGATATATTACTTATTATTTTACTTATTTTATGTTTATGTTAGAATATTTGCTTTTACTTATTTTAATGATTATTTTACTTATTTTATGTTAGAATATTTCAAGTTTATTTTACTTTTTATTTTTTTAATGGTATTTTTTTTTGTATGTCAGTTTCGATTGATGCATAAGATGACCGGTGTCTCGCACGGGAAGAAGCTTAGGCTTAGTAACTTGACAGTGTCATTGCATGGAGAAGAAAATAACTGGTTTTGGGGGCCTGTGAATGATTCTGGTCTTTCCCACCTCCTTAAGACTGTGTACAACAACATCTCCCACATGCTCGTTTGTGCCTTGTCAAAGAGATGACACGAAGACATCAGCAGCTTCCATATGCCTGTTGGGGAGGTGACTGTCACACTAGATGATGTGGCGTGTCCTCTAGGCATCCCCATCATTGGGAGGCTCATTGAGTAGGGGGAGTTATCTCATGACTGGGGCATAGAGCTATTGCAGGATGAGCTTTGTTTTACAGGGGCGGAGGCGATGCAGGAAGTGGAAAAACAGTGTGGTGCTCATGTCAGTTTCACTAAACTGAAGACGCGTTACTATGCACTGCGGAATAAGTGTAATCAGCTGGTTGAACCTGTATGTTAAAGTTTTTTGCGGATAAAAGATTAGATTAACGGATACGCACCTCATAGAAAATCACAAAAGGAACCACCAGCCTCAATGAGAATTTACAATAAAGCTTACATATAGTGAAGCCTTTAACAACAATTTAATTTTTTTAATTACATGCATCATCATAAATCATAATGCTAAAATTACCAACGAGAGGCTTGGTCTAACAGAAGAAATTAAATTAGCACATCGTGACAGCTGAAAGATGTATCCACATTTGTGTCTAACATACCTCGAATAAGATTATCTTCAATTGAAATAAAGTGTGGAAAACCCAAAAATATGTAAATTATCCCATAACTTTTAATTGATTTTAGCACAAATACTAATTGTTATCCTCTGACCCACTTTTTTTTCCATTTGATCTTAATTTTGAAACTCCCAACTGATGATTAAAAAATGATGAGGGAATGAAACATTTTCCTATTGGACTTAAAAAGATTAATTAAAATTTTGAAGCGATATGGAAATATAGATAAATAAGATGCCCTTTATTCAAATAATAAATAATACAACACAAGTGCAATTTCAACGTCAAACTAGATAACAAAGACAATGAAAGACCCAATAACACTAAGACTCAGTCGTAACTAAGTCAGATACATGAAATCATGTTAAGCATGTGTGCTTAAAATTAATTTAAAACAACATGAAATATAAAAACACAAAAATAATTAACACATACATCTTAAGATGGATCTAAGGGCTCAGATCAAAAGAATCCGGATGGTCCATATCCACCTCCTCCCCCCATATTGTTGAAGTCAAACAAATGAGGTTGCAACATAGGATGAAAAAATTGTGCTGGAAACATTTGAGTTTGGGGAGGATTTGGTTGATGATTGAGAGGCATGTTAGAGGATGAACCATTTCCAACAAAAAATTGAAAGGTTTGAGTAGGAGCACCCTGGATTACAAGCCTATCAGCATGATGTGCAACAAGTTTCTTGATCTCCTCCAAAGCCCTTTTGAAAAATTCAAGTTGGGCCCTATTCATCCCATCAACGGGACCAGCCCACCAAAATTGAGTCTCGGTCGCCTTGCGCAAGTTGCTCAGCTCTTCAGCACGTTTCTTCTCAATGTCTAGTAGCTGGTTGATCTGAGTCAATTGAGTATTGAGCTCGCGCTCGTTGGTGCTACGGTGAGCCTCAATGAATTGCATGGTACCATTGTTTTGGGGTGGGACTCGAGAGAGATAACGATCAATGACCGTATCAACATTGGGTTGGCCAAATGAAAATACCTTCTCCCCAGGTGAGAAAACAATGAGAGCAACATCTGCACCACAGAGGGTGGAAAGCTCACTGGCTTTCTTGAAGAGCCCACTACGGCGCTTCGAGAAAGTCACTTGCAAGTTGCTCTCGTTGCTCATTTTTTTCATCTCAATCTTTTGGCGACCTCGGCTTTTCCTTCCACTCGACATGGTTGAAGTAGAAAAAGAGAGAAAAGAAAAGGGTGAGTGAGTGTGATTGTCAATTTAGACTAAGAAATGGTACATTGGAATTGGGCGTGAAGGAGTTATTTTGTAGACAAAATTTGTGAGTATATTTCCGCCTCAAATTTTGTGAATATATTTTCAAGACGCGGTTCTTTTCAAACGTCGCGACTTTTCATTACAATAAAATATTTACTGGATTGGGAGATTATCAACAAATCTCTTTTTACAGGCTTATATGGAAGATAATTCATTGTTAAAAAAAATTGTTCTTTTTCCAATTATATACATCTTTCCTTATTCAACAATTGTTAGATAAATTGTACCTGGATGATTCCAAGAATTTGAAATAATTATGTTCATATCATTTTATATATTTTAAAATTAAAAAGAAAGTCTAGTTTAATGTTAAGAATGGTAATGTTCTACATAGTTGAAGTATCCATTGTAGTCTGTCTTTTTTTACTTGACGTAAAAATAAAAAAGGCAATATACTAAGTGATGAGATATATATGAATTGTCAAACATTTAAAATTATTATTTAAGTTTATAAAATAAAAATGTTTCGCGAGATGGAAAATATTATATAGTTATTATGAATTTTCTAAAAAATAAATTCAAATCATTTAATTTTTAATATCAAATCATCAGCCAACTGTAACATACGAATCATGATTATTATTTTTTTGTTAAAATGGAAAAATTATGATTGATATCACACGAGATTCGAACAACAAAAGGACAAATGGTAATGCGCGGTAGGGGGGGGGGGGGGGAGG
>Ga0228711_1004947_pt1 | contig 20344 bp, 10 predicted proteins | sample MedpolnodulmetaG_2_FD_177996 | JGI IMG/M metagenome (GOLD analysis project Ga0228711, IMG submission 177996) | Root nodule microbial communities from Medicago polymorpha collected in Santa Monica, California, United States - brown nodules | ecosystem: Host-associated > Plants > Roots > Nodule... | reverse complement strand
AGAAAAAAAATTAAAAAATAAAATAAAAATATATATATATATATATATATATATATATATATATATATATATATATATATATATATAACGAGCAAAATAAACTATGGCCTCTTTTCTCCTAATTAAACATATTTATAGAACGCAAACCGCATGAAATTTGTTTGGATCAAGTCCCACCGCATCAATTGTTTTAAACATAGAAAATATTTTGTTTGAATCTTGATCGATTTGACATATGTAATATAGAGGACTAGAGGTCATCAATCATTCTCTCCCTACTTCGAATTTTGTCATGTAATCCATTTTGTCATGCGTTAGTTAACTTACATGGGGTGTAAGTGAGTTAACTCTCGCAGCGTGACTTAAGTCACGCATATGTAAAACAAACGTAATTTTAAGTCACCTTAATTTTACATTTGCGTGAGTTAACTAACGCATGAGTATTTTGGTCAGTTTAGTTGGATGGGAGCAAAACTTGTTAAGAGAATAGCAGAATTCTAAAATCATTATACATACGAAGGTCTTCTACTATGGACTCAAAAAATTGGCCATAAAACCCGACCTTTCACATCAAAAGATATTAGTTCCATTTGAAACTGCATGGAGATTCCAAAGCACTCTCCACACCAATTAGACGATGTCCAAGGTGAACGATGTAAGCAAGTCAAAAAATGTATGTGAGTTCTTAAGCATTGAAATTTAGGATGATGTAAAAAGAATACTCCTTAATATTCACATTATTTACCACTTTGATGGTTTAAATCCCCAATACATGTCACGGCAAAACACCATATTGTCATCAACTTTACTAAGACATATTGTCATCAACTTTACTAAGAAGTGTCGTTAGTGCTTAATGGACATGTAGTAGTTTCTATTGTGAGGTCTATCTACTTTACCGATTGCCAAAACCATATTATTATCTGAACATACTGGGATCAACTACCTTAAATTTCAAATACTTTAACTCAATTTAGATCGATTAATTATCCTCCTCTATCTAAATAATTCTTATCTCCTACTAGTAAAGATTTTATGCAAGATTGGATAGAATGTAAAAATATTTTGGAAAACAAAAGTGTGAAATTTAATCATTGTGTTCATAAAGCATTTTTCTTTAAACTGGTAAAGACTTCATATAAGATTGCACCAAAATGGTAAAAAATATCAAATAAAAAATTGAATATTTTCATGTGTCGTTAGGAAAAAGACATTTCCTAAAATACAAATACATTTCAGGAGGTCAATAAGTTATTGCTCATAAAATAGCAAACAATAGAGGCAACTTGAACGTGAATAACCAATTCAAGCTATTTAACGCAATTTTAAGGAGTTTTACCACACCACCTCAAATTTATGAACTTTGGTTATTTTTTGTTCCAATTATGAGACCAATTAAGAAACAAAAATTAGCGTCACTCAACAGGACAATAAGGCAAACAAAAATTTATTCAATGACTTCAAAGTAATAAAGTATGATGTGCTCAAATTCATAAAAAAAAAAAAAATACAAAACCATAAGCTTTAAACCATTTTGATATTGGTTTGGGCATAACTTTCAATACAAAATAATAAAAATGTAAAATCATTTAGAAACCTCTAATAAAAATGTAAAATCATTTAGAAATTTCATGCTACAACAGAGGCAACTAATTTATCTGTAAAGATAGAATTTGTCCATAATTTAACTCACATCATTCAATGAAAACCCAATGCCTTCAACAATATTGCTTTAATTTGTTCGGGGGTCAACTCTTGGTCTTTGTTGTGTTGCTGAAAAGAAACATGAAAAATCAAAATCAAAATCAATATAACAAAACTTAGGATGACAATGATGGGTTAATGTGTGAGCACCAAATTCAAACACCAAATATTTGTTATTAACTATCAGTATAAAAATCTCATAAGACATTTGACCTACTTCATATTGTTCTTCTTCAAAAGAAAAAAGCAAAGATGATTCGCTAGTTCGTATAATTCACAAAGATCTTTTGTAAATATTATCTCGTTAAAATTGAGATTTTTTCTCATTTAAAAGACAAATTTTTATTGTAGGAAGTAAAAAAGTTTTAACGTTCATTCATGAAAAATAACAAAAACAAAGAATGACTAAAGTAAATTTTGAAATTACAAATCTAATGATCAAAATTTCCTCATATAATCTCATAAAATAATCTTATGATAGTCAATACAAACATCCACATTATCCATAGGATCACTTAAGTTCGCAAATCATTGCAAAAAACATAAATCTAAGTACAACTTTGAACTAAATATTTGTTGGTATACTTTAAAAAGTCAAGCTAGCATAGATCGTACAACATTCATTACATTGTTCTCATGATCACATGTTGGCATCTAAAATAAATTTTGAAAGAATAATTAATGGAAATTATAAAATAAATGACATGGTAATCGAATAAGAAATTTTATAGAGTATAGTATTGAAAAATAAATGTATACCTCAGCTTTGAACACATCTAGAGAGAAATCATTAAAACAGCTTATGTTAGCCTGGTGAACATCCAATCCAAGACTATCCAATGCCTTCATAGTCGACGCCAAAACACCTGGTTTGTTGGCACAGAACATATGGATGTTGACAACTCCCCCTTCCCTCACCCTAACATCTACCTGCAAATACCATCATAGTATTATCTATACTTATACTGTATATTTGTTTTATACCTATATATAAAGTGAATAAACTGTTAATTTGGGGTGGTTTTTTCTTTCATTTTTACCATTCTTTTAAACTGTTTTATCCTTTTTATAATATTACTTGTATCGTTAATTTAAAAAATTGTCAATTTTGTTTAAACAATAGTTGAATACCATTAAAATAAGAACAACCTCAATACAATATATGACCAATATTTAATACTATAAAAAAAGAGCTTATTTCAATCTTATTTTTATAATATCTAATCATTTTTTCTCAAAAAATATTGATCATTATACATATCAAATTATCTATAAAATTAAGTGTGGTAGAAAACCAGACAAACGGTTATGTTAGTGCTCATCTTTTTGCTAGCTAATATTTGTAACACTAAAACTAAGTGTGGTTGGCATTGACATAGTGTTTGACTTAATTACACTTTTGGTTTCTCTATTTAATCAAATTCACAAAACTAGTCCATCTTTTTTAAAATTGAACTATCTAGTCCTTCATTATTCACATTTATTACAATTTTAGTCTCAACATATATTTCATGCCCCCAAAATAGGTAATTTGTTACCCTAGAGTGGTCGTTTATTGCTCAAATGTTAAATTCCAAGAGAAAGTATCACTTTTAGGAGTAAAATTCTTCTTATTTTTTTGCATAAAAATAATCGATTTTGAGGCAACAAATATGAGTTTAGACAAAAACTACAACAAACATGAAAATAGAAGAACCAGAAAATTCATTTTTAAAAAAAGGTGATGATTTCACAAATTTAGTTAAATATGGGGTCAACAGTACAATTAAATCAACCTATCTTTATAAATATTTTTATCGAATTTAGATATCAAGTGAAAGTATCCAAAATGAACAAAAAAAAAAGTTTCAAACATGCTTCAGTTTTCAATTATAGTTATCAAATGCATGCCTTGTCCAATCTTTTAGATTTTTTAGTAAGTTATTTCACACGCCTTGTAATTGTGAACAAAAACGCAAATACAATTCTCATATGTGTGTGTGTTTGTGGGCGCGTGTGTGTGTGTAATATTTCACACAAAATACACCAAAAAAATCCAAAATGTAAGACTCCTAATGATGTCAACAAAACAGTGAATGAAATGTCTTCATTTTACATATAAATGTATATCTTGAGGGTAGTAAGCATTTATTGATATGGAATAAGAAATTTCTATTAAAGTAAATAAGTACCTTTGTTGGTTGGTTTTTAAGAGCTGACACATTGTTAGGACACAACTTTTCTTTCATTTGAACTGGAAGGGCTGACATGGTAGATGTCATAATGTGAGTTCCTGTAGGCGGTGGCATAGATGATCCAGGAGAGCTTGACGCTATCTCACTTTGAAGATCATTAATTTGTTCATTTAACTCATTCAAGTAGTTAACAGCATCCCCAAGTATTGAAATTTTATCCATCTGTAAAAGAAATGAAATACATAAACTTGTATTATGGAGGGTTGCATAACTCAACTTGTTTGAGCCAAAGGAAAATGTGTAAGAGTTTGCGGGTTCAAACAAGAGTGAAAGAGTAAATATTAGTCTAACAACTAAATACTAATATTTGCTATTAAAAAAAACATATAATTTGCATTGTCTCATACACAGGCTAAGGGACCAAATATTGTTAATAGCCTACGTAGTAGAGCCGCTAAAAAACACGTGTTAAATTTTAAAGCCATAAAATTGTCATATATGTATAAATAAATAAAAAAAATCATGTTCTTCAATCAAAGATGTTTGTTTCATTTCACATTATATTAATAGCCAACATGATTTAAAAGATTGTTCAAATATTATTTTAAAAATTGAGGGTAGAGAAGCAAAAGATGAACAAGTTATTATTTTTCCAGATAAAAAAAGCAACCATACAGAACGAATCATAATCTATTGGAAACAATGTCACTTGGTCCTTAAACATTTCAATAAAAATCACTAAATTGGTAGCATTATTATCATTTTTCTAAAATAAGTCTATAATTGTGGTTACGACATCATAGTTTTTATGTATTCACAGTTGTTGTGTGGCCCTTTTAAATAACTAAATAAAGATTTTAGTAGTTGATTTACTATGTGTTCCCTATCAATCTATGTGTATAGCTAATTATATTTAAATTAAGGAGAATTTTTTTCCCTAAGTGTTTTATATTAATGATAATTTATGGAGAAAATCATTCCCTAAACAAAACTATGGAGAAAACGATATACACTTACATATAGACATTGCATTACAATCGTGTTTACATTGTCTTAATATGTGTTATGTTAAGAACATGCTAGCTATTATGCTTTATATTTTTTGCATGCTATGTGTGTTTGCCTTTTATATTATGTATATGTGTTTATTTATATTATGACTCTCTATTGTTGTTGTGGATTGAGCTTAATACCCCGTACTTCACTGAATTGAGTTACGAGGGGATTCCAATGATGATAGAGGCATATAAGAATAGCAATTTGGATTAATGGTCATATGCCTTAAGGTTTGACATCACTAACAGGTTTTTAGTACCCAATAGTTTTCATACTTAGAGTAGATACTAACTTAGGGTTTTTATTTAAGTGTTATATCTCTTTTATTTTTGAGTTTATGTTTGTTTAAAAGAGAAGGTATCCTACTTGAAATTGGTGTGCTTACATTTGTATTAAGACAAGTATTTGGGTTTGTGATTATATTATGTGTTGTGACTTTGTTTTAAAAAATATGACATGTCTCTTATTGTCATTCTGAAAAAGGTTTTTAAAATAAATTTTATGAAAGACACTCATGATCGAGGATTCAAATATTTTTGGATTGTTTTAAAGAAGAATAAAAATACATTGTTGATGTTAAAAATCAGGGTAAAGTTGTCATTTGTTGGTTCATGAGGGAAGGAGCCAGTGGACCACCCACATTAAGGTGGAGCAACCACACAAGTGAGAGAGATGTGACACTCTTACCCAAAAACTCACTTATATAGTGTTCAAGCTCCACTTTTATATTCGATGTGGGACATATAACTCACACTTGCACACAACACTCGCCCTCAAAATTGAGTCCGTCATTTCATCGTGCCCCCCTCAAGGGGAAGCTCTTTCATCCATAATTACTTGTTTGTACCGCCGTTGCTGCTCTCTTCGCAATGAAACCGGTCATCCGCGTGAGTCCACCAATTCATCGTGCTCCCCCACAAGAGGAAGCTCTTTCATCTGCAATGACTTACTTGTATCACCATTGCTTCTCTCTTCGCAGTGGAACCAGTTATCCACGTTAGTCCATCAATTTGTTGGCTCCCCCTCGAGCGGAAACTCTTTCATCCGCAATGACTTACTTGTACCGTCGTTGCTGCTTTTTACGCAACGAAACCGGCCGCCTGAACACCTTGTCAGGAAGACTTTAGACCCAAGGAGTCTGTCATACCCTTCGTAACCAAGATTTGATATCATTGTTGGGTCACAGGGGCAGCCTGGGAGGACTGTCCACATCTAGGCCAGAACAACCATATAAGTGAGAGAGACGCCACACTCTTACCCAAAACCATAAGGCAATGGGCTTATGAGTCCTCTCACTTATATAATGTTTAACCTCCACTTTTCTATCCGATGTAGAAAATATAACTCATACTTGCGCACAACAGTCATAATAATTAGGGATGTTTGTGGTATGATTTAGCTCGGCTTTGAGACAAAAAATTATCAAATTCCAAGATTAAAATCATAAGTCATTCGATTTGATCTGGATGACCCGTTTATTCTTTGATATTTGTTGGGTTTTTTTAATTTTAAAGTCACAACTATTTATACTTATAGTTGAAATCAAAATCAAAATATTATATAAAAATACCGTTCACAATTTACACGCTTTATTGCAACAAAAAAGCGGAAAGAAACTAGTAAGAACGATAAAAAAAAGTTACGATACCTTGGTAATCTTTGGCACAGCAGAACGAAGCTTGTGCATATTATCACTGAGTTTCTGCCTTCGCTTCTTCTCAGCGATGAGACTCTTTGATGGAGTTTTCTTTATCTTCCCTTTTCGGTTCCCATCAACAACACAATTTTCATCATCATTATTATCTATGATGTTATTATTGCTACCGCCGACATTGTTATTTGCATTATAATTATTTCCCTCATTTTTTCCATGGTTCTCCATCTTCCTAACACCACCACTCTCATTAGAGTCATTATTCGATCCTCCGCCAACCTCTTCATTTCCATCTTTTTCCACGTTATTCTCAAACTCCTTCAACCATATCGAGGTTAATTGCGCAACTGACAATGGAGGTTGAAAAACACCTTGAGAATCTAAATCGAAGACATTACCAAATGGGTTGGTGGTGATGGTGGTGCCAGTGATGTTGGTATTGTCATTAATATTCGGTAGATTTGAGAAATTGGATTTGGGCGCTGGCAAAGAAAATGAGGAACCTAAATGGTGCTTAAAAACAGAAGCATTTGGGTCTGAAGGACCAACAATGTTTTGTTGTTGAGTGTGGATTTGAAGATTTGGGATAAGTTCTTCGGTGAAAGGTGGTATATTGTTCATGTACCACTCTTCTTCGATTTGGGGTTTCAACCCAGGTAGCATGTCTCTCTCCATTGAGAAACAGATAAAGATTTGATTGTTCTGGTTATGGTTAATGAGAAAAAGTTTAAGAGCTTTTAAGTATAAGTTTTTAGTTCTCAAAGAAAAATATTAATATTATGATTGTTAAAATAATAAAGTAAAAATTCCTCAAAAAAAAATAATAAAGTAAAAAGTCAAAATATTTTTATGTAAGAAAAACGAGAGGAGTGTGAGTGACGTGTATGAGAGGCGTAAAATAAAGTGTGCTATCTATTTCTCTATGTGCGCGTCCAGCTGCGTTACAATTTTGCAATCACAATATTCTTGATAATATCACCTTTATGGCGTGAAATTAGAACGATTAATAAATTTACAGGTGATTCAATTATTTCATTTTCACACTATTAAGACAATGGATATATCTTAAAAAATACTAACCATTTAAAATGGTTATTATTAATATAACAATATTTGTTTTTTTAAAAAATATTTATTACAAAAACAATCAACAATTATATTTTGACTTAGTTACATATTTTTTATCCCTTTTATTTTAATTTTCTCTGGGGATTTATCCCCCATTTTAAAATCTATCAGTTTTCATTTCTCTTTCAAATCTTTAGATTAAAGAATAATGATATAATATGTTTCGCATGACATGATATACGACCCAATGATGTATATCCATCTATACAAATCAATTTTTTTACATGTAATTATTTACATTGTAAAAGTTGAAACCTAAGTTTTTTAAATGATTTTTTGTAATTTAATAGGTGTTGGTCATTGCGTATCACATTAGCACTTTTAGTCAAAATTTGACTAAAGGGCCAAAATTGGTGGGTTTAAAATAAAGGTCGGACCAATTTCGTGAGTAGGTGAAAGAAGAGGAATCAAATTTATAATTAAGTCTTATATTTATCTAAATAAAAAATGAATAATCAATATATTATACGTTATAAAATCAATAACAATGATTGACCAAAGTGTAAAATCTAGAATACTTATCATAAAACAACAAAAAATAATTTTGTAAAACACCTATTTATTTTTTTAAGAAAGAATAATATATATATTGTTTTATTTTATTTTTGAATATATAATTTAATTTTGAAAGTTTAATTAAACCATTTTCTTGTTTTTTAAAAATGACAAATTAGTTGTTTACCAAAATATTAAATTTTAAGTATGGAATTAATTCAATACCAGTAAAAATGGAAAAAATATCCTTAATTCGATTAGTTTTTTGGGTGTTAACTCTCCAATTTATATCCTTAATTTGGGTTCGCAGGCTCCCCCATCGGAGTTGAAGTTAGTGTTGAGGCTTAATGTCCTAGGCTGAGCCCTATTTTTAGGGTTTTTTTTTTCTTTTCTTTTTTCATTCTAAAAAAAAAAAGACATCCTTAATTTGGGTCATATTTAAGGCATGCGAAAAAAATTAAGCGTGGAGGAAATGGTGATCCCTTTGTCACTAGTTTTATTAAAGTTTTATCTTAATCAAAGTCGGTGACATATTGCACCAATTCCTATAAAAACTTAAATGCAACCAAGGTTGTTAGACTAACATGTCTACGTAAACTTGAAATATGTAGACTCGACACGTAAACTCAACTTGTAGACTCATATGAGTTTATGGAAAATTAAAATTGACTTTAAAAAATATGTAAGTGACACATAAATGACATATGTCTTCTATACTATATACTAAGGGAATACATTGTTTTGGACTGTTTTTTTTTTTCACTTTCAATTGTACCATTCAACAAATTTACTTATAAGAATGATATATCGTTGGTGTCTTTCAAAAAAGATAAGAATTTATATTATATTTGTTATATTGCTGGTGTAAATGAAAAGATAAATATAATTTGCTACAATATGAAAGTGTGAAATATATATATACCTATAATTTTAATCAAAATTTAAATTTTTATAAAAACATTGTTGCTCATAATTTTTGCGCATTAACACAATAAAAGAGCAGACAGACGAGCTCGGAGTCCCTGCCTGAACGCTAGTGTTTATATCAGAACACCGGTAAACATAAAAACTAAAATTTCAAACTCCATAACAAACTGTTTAACAAAAATAACCCATATTAAAACAAGCAAAGTAGAAATACAAGTCGATAATGACCCAGTTCCTTCCTAATTGGCTAGTACATATACTAAAAAAAATCATAACATATATATGCTAATGACTTCAAACATCCAAAGATCGTGTAAAATCTTGTTGATCATCAAAATCACCAACATCGTCATCATCACCATCACCTTCACCAATATCATAACCGTCGTCATCAAACTCAATCCCATATAAAACACCTTATTAATCATTAACCATAACCAAACTTGAATTTTTTTAACCTCTACATAATTTAACATTACCTCCATCACCACTTTACACATCATTATATAAGAATTAATGTCACACTCATATTCGTCAAACAACATTTTCTTTTTCCTTCATCGGCAATATTCACCCAAAATATAAAATCTAGAATACTTCTCATAAAACAACAAAAAATAATTTTGTAATAAAAAAAATTCACCTAATTATATTTTTTAAGAAATCAAAAGAATTATACATATATAGTTTTATTTTATTTTTGACTATATACTTTCATTTTGAAACTTTAATTAAACCATATTTTTGTGTTTTTTTAAAATGACAAAATGAGTTGTTTTCCAAAATATTAAATTTTAAGTATGGAATTAATTAAATACCAGTACAAATGGAAAAAGAATATTTATCCGATTAGTTTTTTGGGTGTTAATTCTCTAATTCATATCCTTAATTTGGGTTAGATTTAAGACATGTAAAACAAATATTAAGCATGGAGGAAAAGTGTTCCCGTTGTCACCACTAACCATTCTTGTTAGAGTTTTATCTCAATCAAAGTATGTGACACTATTGAACCAATTCCTATAAAATTTGTAGTACAACCACATGCTAATGATTTGGTAGAGAATCAAAACTAATTTGAATAATAGGTAAGTTTCATACATCATCCTTTCAATGTTTTCAGTAAGAATGTTATCTTGTGAAGGCAAGTGTGTATCTTGTAGCGTAGTTTGTTGGAAGAGAAATGAAATTCTTTACATTGAGTTTGATCTTACGATTTACATGCAAGAAATAAACTCACTCATATGTTGCATAAATGTCATGTGTCTTCTAGTTCCAAGGGACTTCTTCAAGTTCTTTGAATTGACACAACTAAGCATTTTCTCCATTTGATTTCTACTATAAGAAGGAAAAAAAAATCATTTGCAGATTAATTGAATAACGGATGTATTTGATCTATATTATATATAATTTACATAAGCTATTCAATGAATCTAAAAATTGATTGCTATATAAAAATGTGATTTTTAGTAAAGATATGTGTATGTGGTTTGAGAGTGCGAGTATTTTTTTTTTTTATGGCGGTCGGGGTTTGAACCTCAGACCTTACATATATTATGCATTGTTCTTACCAACCGAGTTAAGCATACGAGGAATAAAGTGCGAGTATATTAAAGCTAATAATTGCCTTTGGTTTATTTAAATTATTTTAACTTAAAATATTGATATTCTTACATGAATATCTTTCTTATTTAAAAAGAAAATATGAACATCTTTCTTTGAATTTGAATCGAAACCTCGCAGTGTATAAAAGTTTGAGGTACACTTTACCTATAAAAAAAAAGTTAATACTAACAAATGTCCTTAGTGATTTATTAAGAATTCAAATTTAATTTTTTTTTTCCTTAAAAGTTGCGTAACACCTTAAAAAGTGTCTCAAAACATTTGTTAGTAAGACCCAAAAACTATCTAACAATCTAGCCAAAATAATTGCCAACTATCTCTGACCATAGAATCTGCTGGCAGAGGCACTCACATTGTTGCTGTTCTTGTTAGCCAGTCTGTTAATTCTGGCAGCTACCCAAACTGCCTCTCATCTCCCACTACTATATAATAATAACCCACTCTTATGCAAATTCATTCGCCTCAATTTTACATTTCTCTTTTTCGTAGCAGTTGCCAAGCAAAACACCGAAACTACAAAAGCTTAAGCCCTACCAATGGCTTCCTCTAAAGTTATTATACTCCTCGCTACATTGGCCATCCTCCTTGCCGTAGTTACCTCTGTTCATGCCACCGATGCTCCAGCACCCAGCCCAGCTTCTCCCGCCACCGCTATCTCTCCTTCCTTCATCGTTGGCTGTGTTACAGTGGCCGTTGCTCTCGTATTTCGTTCTTCTCTCAGGATCTGAGTGTGTTATCGTCCAGGGTATTCATACTCATATATGATAGTTTTTTTTTCTTCCTCTGTATTGTGTTCAAAGATTTTATGCTTTAATTTATGGATTCTTAGCTACTTTATGATATTTTGTGATTTGTTATCATTGTTTGGTACATAATTATCAATGAAAGACTACTATTTAGGAAGATGAATGAATGAAATCTTAAATAATGAGGTGCTTCTTGTTCCTTATTCCAAATGATACAGATCCTGCAGGTGTAGGGAGAAGGATTATTGAATTTGACGGTGCTTAGTTTTCTTTCAAAAATCAAAGGGTTTCAAGTCGACCTACACCATTAAATGTTATCTTTGAAACAACAGTAATAATCAGTTGTACCTTAAAGCATAAAATTGAATGTCAAAATACATTTTTACATGAAATTCACTACAAGACCAGGTTGATGCAAAGTATACATAAAACAGCATTGGCATACAAACATGACCTCACACCGCATCACATTAGACGTTGCTAGCTAGGCCCCTTATGGTACAAACATGATCTCACACCGCGTCACACATCTCGTTTGTATTTACAGAGGTCTGTAACAAATCATGACCATGTACATTAATATTATAATATATTAATGTTTTAATACACATAATAAGAAGGTCCCTCACGAGTTCCATTTGTATTTACAGAGGGGTGTGCAACAAATCATGACCATGTACCTTATATTATATATTCTTAATATAACAATTATATATAAAGCATAGTCGTGCAACAATTATGCATTAATCTTCGATATGTAACCGGGAATTATGCGCTGAAACCACCATGCAGGGAACTCCAGGGATTGGCTGGAATATTGATGCATGCTTGTGCAGAGGCCTCGGCCATTTGCTCACTGTGTATTCCTGCATTACAGAAGTTTGCAAAGGACCTCATGTGTTTCATCCCATACTGAGACAGAGATCCACAATATGTCTCAAAAGTCCTAACCTGTATCAACAATAGATTAAAGTTAAAACATACATTCAGAAATCCAATAGCTCTAGTGTAATCAAGAAATGAAAGCTAATCTCTCATATCAATTCAACGCAAAATATTGGAATTCAAAACTGTTGGACATGATGACACATCATGATGTAATTATGTGACCTACACGATTTATAACATACAGGAAAGAAATTATTTGAGATTTATTGTCATGCACGGACACTGAATTTTTTTACAACAAATGTATCCAATCATGTCTCTGTATATATATTTGTGAAAATATTTTAGAAACTAATGAAACAAAATATCAATATATATATCATCATGGTGTAATTTGGGTGTAATTTGATTGGATGTATGTGTAAAAACGTTTCACACTGACAGTGTATTTAAATTAAATTTATTATTTAATCATATTCATTCGGCATCAAGAGAACAATCTCAACAAAGTGATGAATTAATAGAAATGGTACCAGTGATTTCAGGCAGTCCCAGTCATCGACAACAGGTTGCCCAGCTGGTCTAACACTGGTGAGCACCTCTGGACCTTTTTTCATGCCAAATAAAAGTTTTCCAACAAGTTTTATGCTCTCGTCTATATGCATTCTGTGAGACATTGCTTCCAGAACTTGCTTCTGAGCTGCAACTTTCCTAGGAGAACCCTGAGGAGCTTTGCGGAACTGACAAAGATCAACGAAAATTAAGTCAAAATACACAATATAATACGCAAAAATTAAGTCCGACTGAAAAAGTATCTGCAGATAACGACCCTTATTTCCTTCAAATTTTATCATCAGTACATTAATGCCTATTGTTAACATTTCCTAAAAAATTCTGTAAAAAATAAAAAGCCACTACACTCAATCATTAGACCGGAATTCGCACAACTTTTCCAGATTTATTTGATTTATAATATTACTATTTTTTCAGATTTCTGTTAGGAACCAAATATCGGATTCCAAAGAAAGAACACTTTTTATTTTAAAAATAGGAAATAACAAGAGAGCAAGCTCTCCTACACTGGTTATAAAACCAATCAAAACTAGTATTCTGCATAAGATCCTATCTAAGGGATTGGAAGTCTATATTTATAGACTTCCTATATACAAGGATAGGGAAAGGGATCAATAGCAACTATAAAGCAGGAAACAAACTGATAGACAGCTAACAAACAAAACCCAACTAAGTAAGATAAGGGAGAACAGACTTCCTAACTAATTCTCCCTATTCTAACTCGTAACAATTTCATAACTAGCTAATAAGTTCAGCTGCAACCAAAAATATCTGATTAGTGGAATTCAGCTCATCTGATTTTTATGGAACATTTGGTAAAAGGAAGGGAGATTCCATGTAAAACAGTGAAATGGAATAATAATGTCCAGTCTAAAACTTGGCAGTTTCAATAATGGGGTGGCAATATGGCATTCAATTATTTGGTACATGGAATGAATGCAGAATGGAGCTAAGGGGGATTGTAACACATTGGCCACCCTCTCGTGCTACCAATCTGCCACTCATAGAAATATCTCTCCGTGACCTGTGGCTTAAGTACACGGAAGCATCTTTGTGTTTTACCACTTGAGCTCATGTTTTTGCAATTACCCATGTTTCATTGTTTTGTGAAATCACTTACTCTTGGGTACTTCTAGCACGTTAAATAAGTAAACTACGGTAACAAAGTCAAATAATAAATATCTCCTTACTATGCATATACCACTTCATATTTCTTGATTTGGGAGGCAAAACATGAAGAGGACACGATTAAGCATTTATTTCGTAAAATATAGCACTACTACATCCCACAAATAGGATACCTTATCCCAGAAATGGATGAGATCTGCATCACGCTGGTTGACCGTTTTTGAAGGTGGCACTAATGAGTTTCTACCCATAAAAGTGAAATTTTCATTAGCAGGATTTGATCCCAAATATAGGAATAGACTATCCTTGCTTAGCCCTATGTCACCATATTGCATCACATGGGAACCATATATTGAATTTCCGTTTGAAGTCCTTTCTTTGACCTGTGAGAATAAGAGAAATAAGACATATGCCACACAATTCAAAAACACCTTATACCTTGTTTGACCCGTACAATTTTAGACCAAAAATTTTATGAAAATAATTAAAATTTTCTCCCATCTAATTAAGCATCCAAGGAATAAAATTACATTTTTCATTTGATACCAGTTGATGATCATGTAAAACAACAGAGCTAGCAACAGAATCTTACCAATTCATATTGCTGGTGCAAAGTTTCTGTTTGCAAATTGTGTATGTCACTGTTCAAAAGTTCATGTGTAAAACAATCAGTAAATAAAAACCTTACACCATTACTCATACAAAAGTATCTTTCTTCTAACAAATAAAAAAAGATGTTAAGTGCAAAAAAACAAAATACAAGATAATAGGTCACAACTGGATTTACATCGTGACTGGCACATAGACTACCCTCTAGTCTGGCAAGTCTTCCCTAAGGACTGTTCCCCATCAAGAACCAATATGATACTAATTATAAAACCTAGATATATAACATGATTTTTGTTTGAAATCTTAGCAAAGTTTCCCTTAGAATAAGAGCATCCTAAAATCTTAAGAAGACCAAGATGATAGAGATATGAATCTAATCAATATAGAGCATTATATAGGCCAACCAATTAATTTCTAATCTACCAAGAGGTAAAATTGATAGTTTTGTGATTGTGATAATAAACTATGCTTAAGACCCTATTAATGACCCTTCTAGTTCTAGGGTGTTCAAATCTATGCTTAAGTCTCTACATAGTTTTTCCTTGTAATGGTGGTATTCACGTGTCACAACAGTCACAAGATTGCAGCCACATCATGGAGATTTTCTGATTACAGCCAATACATCTTATTTATGATCACAATATACATTTATAATCATGAATAATTTTAAGTAGCAAACAATACCATGTTAAATGTTTACGTGTTGCACTCATATGATATTACCTGTCTTCCATCCAAGCAACACTGTATAGGTCACCCAAGCATGTTTCATATTCTGGGGGAGGACTAGGATTCTCCCCAGGACAATATGTTCCCCAACTGCTTTCTTCTGCATTTGCGGCTGTTGTTGCATAGATATTCAGACCTTCAGGAAGAAGACCCTCAAAGATACTCCCAGATTCGCATGCCTCTAGATAAAATACCTGCACAACCATTACATAAAATATGTAAACAGCTTGAATGCAGGTTGACAAAAGTAGAAAGCAAATGCTAAGTATTAGCAACTTACTAGGCTTTTATAAGTTTCAGAAGCATGCTTCTTCTTCAAGACTTCAATTAGATCAGTCGCGTACATAAATGGACCAGTAGGCATCCCTGAAATCCAAACCCCAGTAACCCCCACCCCGAAATAAAGGACCACATAAGAAATAGAAAAGACATATATTTGGTGTGAAGAAACACTTGGGGGATGAAGATAAAACCAAAATGTTAATACAAGATTCACTGATAATAGTGTCAATTACCAAAATAATCAACACATATTCAACAATAAGGATACTAATGACCATATATTCCACTTTTCTGTGTGTGTGTGTGTGTTTTCCATTCCCTCTGTTTTTCTTAGGGTGCAACTTCATCCTTTTCAACAAACAAACAAATGTTGCCGAATTCAACAAGTACATTTTCCAATTTTGATAGAAACATGTTGCATCAGACACGATCAATTTCTAGTATAACTATTGTTTAATAGAGGTTTAGATCATAAGATAACATATAATCAAATATTGAAATCAACCCATGAATATTAACATAGTTTCACAGCTATGCTGCATAATACTAGGCTCCACATAACCATCTTCAAATAACAATCCAAATTCAAAACTTAGGACAATCTCAGAAATCCAAAAATCTTAAGAATACTTGTATAAAATTCGAAATACATTTTTTTTCAAACAATCAACCTCACCCCCATTTTTTAGTTCAAAGCTTTTGGTTGATTGTCTTTATCATGAGATTCACAACAACTAAAGACAGTTTAGCTAGGAAAGTAAAGCATCTACAATCACAAGCTCAAGTTTGAGGAAAATATATTACAGTTGATAGACAATGCTAAAAGTTTTAGCTGTTTGATTCTACTAAACAAAGTCATAATCAAGCAAAAACTTAAACATAAAATAAACCGGACTTGGTAATAATCACTAACCCAGCACTCCAGGACCACCATGGTCACTATAGTATATAAATATGTGATCATTAGGACCACTATCGACAACCTTTCCACTGCCACCAGTAAGAGCTGACTTATTTCCAAGTAAAGCAGCAAAGAAGTTGTTAACATTAACATCATCGCCAGTATAATCCTGCCGTAAAAGAGGACCACATAAGGAAACAAAAGAGACACAAAAAAACAAAAAAAAAAAAAGAAGATAATTTAAAAAACCTTAGGGACTCCCTTGTAAACATCATCTCCATGTGGACTGTTAATGATGACTCCGGGGCGTGGATTGTCTTCATTGTTAGCAATGTCATCATACATAAACACAATAATGTTCTCCTCTTTCAAACCACCTTTCCTCAGCACTTGATACGCGTGACAAACATCAGACTGTTAAATTAATTAACAAAAGGTCATCATCATCATCATTAACTAATAATATTTATAAGTAAACAGGGGAAATGAGTTACCTGATGTCTGTAATTCCAGTAGCCATTGGAACCAGCAATTAAGATGGCCCATCTGGTGCCTTCATTGTTATCATCATCGGATTGGAAGAATCTAGAAGCTTGGGAGGGTAATCGGAGGAAATCATCTCCGGTGGTGGTGGCAGCGAAGAAGAGAGGGATAAGGGTGGCGATGATGAGAAAGAGAAAGCGAGCCATGAGAGGACGGACGGGTTGGTAAAGTAAAGTCGGGATGATGATAAGATAACAGATCCCTGTCACTTAATAAAAAAACAAAAAAAAAGGTATTTCGGAAGAAAAAGACGCAATAGGAAAGAGCGTCAAGGAATCCTGTCGTTGGGGGCTTTCCCACTTTCTTGTTCTTGTTAGTTACTCCAAAAAATAATTCGTATGAATAATCTATTTTTTCTTTTTCTTTTTCCTTTTTGGTTCACTAAAAATAATCTATCTATCTTGCTACTTCAACAAAAAAAAAAATCTATCTTGTTTGTAAGTTATTGTTCAACTGGAAAAATGATGTCAAAATTGTCAGGTCTTACATTGTGATTCAAGTTTGAATTCTAATTCATTTATTTATACGAGTGTATCAATTTTATATGATTATCGTTGTTTCATCTATAAAAAAAAAACATATTCAAAATATAAGTGACAATTGAATTAACAAAACTTGATAAGTTCGGTCCAAGTTTTAGTTTAAATATATCAATTTTAGTTGGCTTAATTGTGTCTCATATTTAAGATCGAAGTGAGTAATAAATAATATTAAAGAGGCAAGATCCATCAATATCAGGTGTAAGTCTTTTGACTTACATCAAATTTTAACCATTAGATCTAATTAATCGATTGACTCATAATTTAATTTAAAAAACAAATTAACAGTGAGACACACACGATTCTCTCTTCTTTCTCTAATGGAAGCGCCATCATTGAACGATGCACGGTGTTCCCCAGAATCATAAAAGACATCATCGCTGCAATTCCCTCTTATTTCTCTTGTCATAAGGCTTGTTCAAGTCCTTTTTCTCAATTTCCCATTGACACCTTCCAATAGACCCGACCACCCTGTTGATTTTAAAGCATATATCAATACTTAATTCATATTATTTTGTGGTTTGTTGGAACCGAAAATCATGAGATGAAATTAAATAATGAAAGTGCAGATCTTGTGAGTCTCAAATTTGTGGCCATAAACCAATATCCAAGTTCTTCGATTTCAATAATCTTCAAATGCCAGATGTACTTTTGTTTCCTTTCAAATTTTGGGATAAATTTTTCACGTGGCATCATAATTTGTGTGGCTTTAAATTAAAATCCAAAGTTTGTTCTGGTATGGCTAATTGATGGTTGCTTCAATTGCACTATGAAATTAGGTTTCACTGACGGTGACTGCAAAATCAAATTAGAGAAAGAAGAGAGAATTGTGTGTGTTGGATTACTGATTTGTTTTTTAAATTAAATTACGAGTCATTCGATTGATTAGATCTAATGGTTAAAATTTGGTGTAAGTTAAAAGACTTACTCCTGGTGTCAATGGATCCGACATCAATATTAAATATGATATAATATAGATACTTCTTTCATAAAAGTGAAATTTGCTTATAATAATAATTGAATACAATATTTCACATATATACTTCTCTCATTTTAGAGTAACCATTCTTCTTGCCTTATTTTCTTTGTACCATCTAAGTGACTGTTTGGCAACACATTTTTTCCCCTAAAACGTGCGTTCTCTTTACCAAACTCGGTTTTCAACATTTTTGTTTTGTTTGGATACAAAAAAGTGCTTTTGTGAAACGCATTGGTGCAAAACGCTGGTAGAGATGAAGCTGGAATTCCTAGCTTCCACGGTAGGATAAACGTGATTCAGACTTTTAACTTTCCAATGACAAGTATACTTACCAATATACCCATACATTCTTCTCCAATTTCCTACGTTTTGGTTTGTTTTTAGATCTATTATAATTTTTTCAGATTTGCAACTTGCAGATGAAATAGAGAGAAGAGGTGAAAAACATAATAAATCGATGCAGATGAAATAGAGAGAAGAGGAGAAAATGAATGGAAAAATTGCAAACCAAAATACTCTACAGATCTGTTATGAATAGGTGCTTCAATTGATAGGTCTTTCTCCTGGTTCGCAGATCTGCAGAGTGTAGTGGTTAGAAAACTGTATGATAATGGTTTAGTGGGTTAATATTTGCAAAAAAAAAAACTTAAGGCCTGGTATATTTATTATTATTAAAATTTCTTTATTAGTTATAAATATAATTAAAGCTCATTTTGGTAATTATACATTCAAAATCACTTTTATTCAAATTATCCAAACAACATCACCTTTTAAGAATCACTTTTAAAAACGTGTATCCAAACATAAATCAATTCACATCCAACTCACTTTTAACCAAAATTAATTCTCTCAGACTCAATTCTATTAAAATCAATTCTTGTCGCCGCCATACCAAACACACACTAAGGGGGATGTATTCGATTAAGATTTTAAAAGAATATTTTGGTAAAAAAAGTCTTTGAGATTTTAAAAAACTTTGTAAGATTGTATTGATTCTGTGAAATTTTAAAAGACTTTTTAAAAAACTTTTTACACTCAAGATTTATGACACAAATTTTAATGGATTTATAAGAAAGATTTCAATGGATTTATAACACTACTTTTATGATTTTTTTTTAATTTGAATAAAGAAAAACCGATACAAAATTCTTTTACTAACTAAATGACTATTGTTTTTCTGTAATAAAAAAAATGATTATTGCGTAAAAATTCGCTCTACATTTTGTTTGATAACCATTTATTAGCATCACACAATCCCCTATTTATAGCATCCACGGGGAGGTGCAACAACCTAATAGTTTCATCCATAGTCTAAGCTACATAACTATCTTTGTCTTTACCCTTTTCTCGATTGTTTTCTTGTTCATTTAATCACTAATATGTATAAAGAACGAACTAGTTATTTTACTAAAACAATTGTTATTTCCTAATTGTCATATGACGACTATATACCAAATAATATATATTCAATAAAAATAAAGAGAAAAACTACCTAATAATAAAAATAACACTCACTTATTATAAACAATGATGATGATGATGATAATAACAACAACAACAACAAGAACAACAACACAATATCAATAAAAAGAAAATGATTAATCAATATAAGCAAGTAATATCAGTGAAACAATTGTGGAAAGAAAAAGTAACAACAATCATAAAATAA
>Ga0228711_1004943_pt1 | contig 20352 bp, 13 predicted proteins | sample MedpolnodulmetaG_2_FD_177996 | JGI IMG/M metagenome (GOLD analysis project Ga0228711, IMG submission 177996) | Root nodule microbial communities from Medicago polymorpha collected in Santa Monica, California, United States - brown nodules | ecosystem: Host-associated > Plants > Roots > Nodule... | reverse complement strand
ATTTTGTGATCACAAGCTATAAGTTATGTGACTAATAATAGTGTCTATAAGAGACGACACAAATCCTTTTGTGAAAAGAATTAAAAATAATGTTATCTCACTATATGAGAAGTGAGAAAAGAAAGAAGAAAAAAAACTTAAGATCCTTATGTGAAAGGATTACCCAGGAAAGGTATCCTGAATACGTCGAGGGGGATGAATATAAAGCCTTGAGTGGAGGAAAATATGGTGGATACCCAATTCCTGGTCAAACGAAGTCATATGAATACTCCTATATGCACTACATCTTTCATCCCTATGGCGTGTGGTTGTGCTTAATGTGAGGTTGAGCTTTTAACTCTTAAGTGAGTTCATAGCCCTAATGTTTTGGGTGGTCCTTATGAGACGGACTTGATGCACTTGCCACTTGTTAAATTTGAGGTTGAACATTTTTTGTATGTTCTTAATAAATTCATAGCCTTTTATGGCGGTGCTTTTGAGACGCACTTGATGAATTTACCTACTTGAGTGTGAAGGCTTAGACCACCTTCTATGAAAGACTTGGGCAATCTTTCTAGAGCACTCATGAGCGACCCAAGGTGATTTAGGTCTTAATTATGACGGAATTAATTATCGTGGAGCTATCACAATTTTAAAGGTAAAAGTGCGTGTTGTGGGGGTCTCATCCAAAATCTATTAAGTTCAAGAGTAATTCACTTTATAGACATAAGAGGTTGCCTCACTTCACTACGTGTTAATTCAATGCTTGTGACATTAACACTTAAGCATGATAAAATCTTTCCTTGCCTAAAATTTGTCTTTCTCTCTTAACCATACTTTACTGGAATTGTAACTCCTTTTCCTTGCTTGCCATTAGTGGGAGATTGTAGAAATGATGTCAATCAAGGGAAATTATTTCTTCAATTGAAACTTAACTGATCGATTAAATTGTACGTTTAATTACCGAGTTTTTCTATCATGTGCAAATTTGCACATGTTAAGAAGTTTAAAGTGGTAACTTTGACTTGGAACTTGTATATTTTATATTGAATATGTACCTTTTTAATAAATAAGTGTTGTTTTTCAATGAAAAATTACTACTTTTAGATGTCTTAACATATGCAATGTTGCACATGTTAAACAAACCCTTAATTACCATAAAGTTAATGGTATAAAACGTAACAACCAAAGCTGACCAATTCCCTTGTTTAATTGACATTAGTATTACAATAATGTCATTTATATTTAAAACTTGGCTGCAACGGAATTAAGAAAATGGATTATATATGAGGTCTATGCCCAGGAGTTTTGGATATGAAATTACTACTCTCCTTTGCTCTTCAATAATTCTAGGCATTGTTTGTGAAGCTCCATCGTGTTTGGCCTTGAGTGCATGAGTTCAGACACGCAGTTGTGTAAATCTTGGGGAGCAAAACCGGATATTGGATTGCACCGGAGGTCCACCGGAAATTTGCTTTCAGGGTAGTGGTTTAGGCCACAGAACAACAAAACTTTCTTCTATCTTTTCTAACTATCCTTGTTCTAATTTACTCTTAATATTTCCAACAAGCTCGTGTTTATTTTTCATCATATATATCCATGTGAAACTATATTCATCAATAAAGAGAACAAAATACCGAGCACCTCCCATAGTAGGTGTGGGACCAGGACCCCAAATATCAGAATGCACTATATCAAACGGTGAAGCTGAAATGGATGTATTTTTATGAAAAGATAAAGCAGGTTGTTTAGCACTTTGACATGCAGTATAATCAAAAGACTCATTAGTGACAGATCCTAAATAACCTTTAGACACTAGAGGACGTAATTTACCAATTGAACTATGTACAAGACGACGATGCCAAAGTTGGATGGAAGACTGTGTGGTAGCGGCACAAATGTTGGACTCATGAGAAATATGCAGTTCAATGAGCTCGTATAGCCTTCCAATCTTACGTCCTGTCCCTATGAGTTTTCCGGTTCGTGGATCCTGTACACGACATCCAGAGGAAGAGAAAGTAATTTCATAACCAAGGTCACATAATTGACCAATAGAGATAAGATTAAAATTTAGTTTAGGAATAAGATATGTGTTAGGTAGGCTTAAATTAGAGAGAGATATATGACCTGTGTGGCTTACATGCATAAGGGATCCATCAGCAGTGTGGATAGAAGGGTTAATATCATTTGTAGATAGGGAAGAAAATAAATAAGACATAGATGTCATGTGGTTGCAACATGCCGAATCAAAATACCATTTAGAGTTACCTGGTGTTGTGGAAAGAGCCGCATGAGTATTATCGGAAGGAAATAGTTGTCTGAGAATAGATTCAATGTTTGTGATAGAGAATGATGACCGGGAAGATTCTTGGGAATTCATCATTATATCACAATAAAATTCAAACGAAAAACACAAGTCTTTTTAATTGACCGAAATAGACTTAAAAAATGAAAAGTTCTCGCCAAAATATTTGATGCAACTCCACACTTAATTAACTAGTGTTGGTGGTTGGAAATGTAAGGCAAATGTTGAGATCACAGGTGATAATATTGTGCTTAAAAAAAATGTATAACTCTGTAGAAGGAACAACAATTGAAAATTCGCCGAACAGCCGTGGCAAACAAAAGAAATTTTGTACGAAACAAAAACTCAGGAGATTAAGAACTTAAACACCACAGGAGGAAAAAACCAGGTAATAGAAAGCCTAAGCTTTGATACCATGTACAAACTCAGAAAGATATAAAAGGTCATTTGTGTTTCATTGTATCTCTCAAGTATAAGTAGACTGTCCTATTTATATTATAGGATTGGAGACAAATAAACACAAAAAATAATTACACATAAATACTAATTACGCCTAGCATAATTACGATATAATTACAATAAATGGAGAATCATAATATATCTTAACATGTTGGGCGAAATTCGACTTTTGTAAAATAAGCTAATATCTTCTTTGAAACAAAGAAGAAAACAACAACACATATATCTTACATTATTTTCAAAAATTAACCATTAACAACAAGAGAAAACAACTAGTAGATGATGTGGAGCAAGCTACGAGGAGCCACACTCATTACCGCACACATTGCAATGACAAGCATAATGAAAACATTAACACAAGTAGTTTTAGAATTACATGGAAATATAATCATGGATTCAATATGCCAGTAAGATTGGACCAATCATCATGGATTCGCTTGACTCTACCACCCAGTAGGTGACCACCAATAGGATGTCCTTGATCAATATTGATGCATGCATAATATTGATTTTTGAAAATGTAAGCTTCATCCTTCTTATCAGATTTGAAAGCTGCATCAATTCCATTTTCAAAAACTGTGCCAACCAAAGTTTTAAACCCGGTGCGAATGTAATGATTAGCTAAGACACGGTTAGAGTGATAGTCCATAAGGGCATAAGCGTTTCCCTTAAATAACAAAACACGTTTGTCAAGGGTCCTAATTGCTGCATCTATTCCGTGTTCAAACGCCGTTCCATGTAGACATGTAAACATTGTTGCAATTTTTTTAGGACCGGCGTGTATTTTTGCAGGATGGTGAGGATGATGTGGGACATGTGGACCATAGGATATTAGGGCACAATGATTTCCAGAAAAGATGAATGCCTCATTGTGTTGGGTCTCAAAGGCACAATCTATTCCATGTTCAAATGGAGTACTTGCAAGCATTGCAAAACCAGCTACAATATGAAGTGGCCCCTTCAAAATCTCATGCTTCTTAGCTCCCGGAGCATAATTCACAACAACATACTTATCATCAACGAAAACGTAACATTCATTATGCTTGAATGAACGAAATGCAGCACCCATACGAGTAAGCGTCATCTTTCTTGTTGGAGAATTTATTTGTGTATCAAGGTGAGGGAATGGTTTTACTTTGGTTGTGAATTAAGGTATCTACTTATAGAGTTAACAAGTGATGTGAACATAAAATAATAAATTTGAATTACATGTCCAAACCGTGTTTATTTAATTTCTCCACCAAACTCATGAGGACACACGCTAGCCACAATTAATATTGAACACTGACTTACCTAGCTACGTAAATTGATTGTGTGTGTACATGTTGTGTTCATATTGAATCTCATAATATTGCACCTAAAACAAATATCAAATGTTGTGAGCATTAGATGAACCTCTTACATCTATATATGAATTAGGAACGCTTGCAATGACCAAATTTTGGTCCCTTAACTTATTTAATTAGTATTAATTTGGTCTCTTAGCTTATTTAATTAGTATTAGTTTGGTCCTTAAATTTAACGTTTTTTTGAATTAAATTAACAGAAAAGACCAAACTGGTAATGTAAATAAAGTTAAGGGACCTAAACGGACCTTTTATTACTTATGGGACCAAACCGATACTTGAAATCAAGTTAAGGGACCAATTGAGCATTTAAGCTTAATAATAAGTGAGATCTAAAATTAGTTTTAATATATGTCGCTTTTTTATCTACATATAGGTCTTTTTACTTGATTTATTTTTAACACCCATTATCCATTCTACATTTAGAGGAGAGATAGAAATGGACTGACATGCTTGACCAAAAAAGAAAAGAAATGGAGTGACATGATAAAAATGATAAGTGGTTTGATAGGAGGAGAGAAAATGAGGTCTAAAATAAGTATTGGAAAAATGAAGGCGTATATAAGAATTGTTTTTACTTAAAACATCTAATGATTATTATTTTGGAGGCCTAAGGTTAAGGCTTTTTAGCAGCCTTAATACTCTTGGGATATCCGTGATTAACAACCACGTGATAATTAATTTTGTATCTTATTTTTTAAACTTCAAAACAAGAAGAAATTTTTTATTAAAATGTCAACCAACCTCTTAATTTTCCATAAAAACAAGAAATTTCCTTTAGAATGTCATCCAACCAACAGGCAAAACATTTTACATATCCTTTTCTTAAAGAAAATGTTGTGTACACCCTTGCGGTGTATACACCATGAGAGAGAAAAAATGGAGAGATGTGATAAATTAACGATGTGATAAAAAGATAAAGATCGAAAGAGAATGAGGCATTACATAGATGTAGAAAAAAATGGATGCACACATATTGTTGTTTTTTTAATTATACAAATGAAGTACTATGATACATCCTCCATTAAAATGCCACCCAACGTCTGATCACATTATTAATATTAAAACATCTCCAATGCCAATTTTCCATTAAAATGCTACCCAACAATGCAGTGCATCCTCATTAGTAATAAAGCACCCTCCAAATGCGACTTTTCTTTCATGTAACTATCCATAGCAGAGAAGGACAAAATCTTACAACCCCAACTTGTATCGGTGAATGTTTTCTTGCTTTCATATTCACGCTCTTAAATATTTAAACTGTTTGGACTTTAAGAAGTGTTGACATTTCAACCTAATAATAAGTGAAGGTTCAGTAGCCTTTGTTCTATGATAAAGATGGTAGATGGATGAAGTTTCATTTTACACTATATGAAAGTACATTGATGGAAGAAAGAACAAAAAAGTTACTTGTCTTTTTTATATAGGGTTTTTCTAACCAATGTAACATTGCATAGGATAAGGTACAATAAATGTACCATTTTTTCAACAAAAACTATCATATTAATTACCGTTTTCTTAAAAAATGATCATTTTCTCTATCTTATTAATCATTCTATTTTTTTTATTTTTTTATAACCATTTACTACAAAAATAATGATTACATCTGATAATAATAAGTACATGGAAATTTATTTGGACTTATTTTTATAACCATAGTTTTTGTTGAAAAAATGGTACATTTATTGCACCTTATCCTATGCAATGTTGCATAGGTTAGAAAAACCTTATTATTTTGATCAAACAAGTGCTTCTCTTCCACTTCCACTCACAATAATCACACGCATGTATTGCCTTTAAATTGTAGTATTTCACTAGAATATATTAGTGGTTTAATAGCAGTTTTAACCCCTAACTTTCGCGAAGTTGCGATTTTGGCCCCATAAAAAAAAAACTACAAAACCGCCCCTTAAGTTTTGCAACTATAGCAGTTTTGGCCCCCCGGCAAAAAAAAATAACACGTTGCACCTCCCATAGGGTGCCACGTCAGCATAGACCGAGTCAAAATTGGCCTTGGGGGCCAAAACTGGCACAGATGCAAAACTTAGGAGGCGGTTTTGTAGTTTTTTTTTCTTAGGGAGCTAAAATCGCAACTTTGGAAAAATTAGGGGGTTAAAACTGCTATTAAGCCTATATTAGTATACGTAGAACACAAATAACAATTCACATGAACACACTCCCATCTTTCTTTTAATCTTTTTTTCTTGTGAATCCATATAAGGAATAAGTCTTGAAGGTAAGCGTGGCTACTTCAATTTATTTTCTTCCTAAAACTGTGACATCGATTCTTCAATATTTTCTTCCTCTTCCATTTATTAATAAATATTTGTGGTGTTGTAGGATCTTGAAGGGACTTATAGAAGGTTGTGAGAACAAGATTAAGATTCATCATGCTATGATTATATTCTTGAAGTGTCTATAAACCTAATCTTAAGGTTTGATCCTTTACTCTTGACTTACATATTATATGATAATTACTTCGGTTATTTAATTGCTTGAAAATATTGTAGTCTTTGAAAATATTAGAAAATTAAAAGGAATTAGGTAAAATGAAAAGAAAAATATCTAGAACCAATGAAACAAGACCCTCAAAAACTCTTAAAATTGAAGAAGAAATATATTATTGTATTTCGTCGGATGAATACAACGATTTAGAACGTGAAGAATCAAATTATGATCAAATATTTATAGAAAAAGGAGAAACAAACGTTGATGAAGAAGAAATATATTATTGTATTTCGTCAGATGAATACAACGATTTAGACCGTGAAGAATCAAATTATGATCAAATATTTATAGAAAAAGGAGAAACAAACATTAATGAAGAAGAAATATTTTATTGTATTTCGTCAGACGAATACGACGATTTAGACCGTGAAGAATCAAATTATGATCAAATATTTATAGAAAAAGCAGAAACAAACATTAATGAAGAAGAAATATTTTATTGTATTTCATCAGACGAATATGACGATTTAGACCGTGAAGAATCAAATTATGATCAATTATTTATAGAAAAAGGAGAAACAAGTAATTCTAAACGCAAAAGAAAATGGAAAGATTATTGCGGTAATTTTGATAACTCATGGGTTGTATATGAGAATGAAAGTGATGAAATAAGGAACAATAAGAAATATGCAACCTCTCAAAAGAAAAAAAGGATATGCAAGAAAAACAATTAAAATAAATGTGTTTAGTTCAATGTTTGTGGTCTTGTACCATTTTTCTTTCCTAGCTTTTACATTATTTTTATTCTTTTTTGTTACATATAGTGTTACTCTAATATTTCTTTTAGTTATTTAAGAGTCAGCTGAGTATTATGACTACATCTCTTAGCTTGGTTTTTTAAGTTTTTTTAATTAAGTATTTAATTTAAAATTTTCATATTCTTTTTGTCTTTTGTTATCAGTATATAAAGGTTGTCTATTTGGTTGGAGTTAGTTAAAAGATAATCCGAGTTCGAGTAAGTTGGCCGCTCAACATGCAATCCCACTAACTTGGAATGTCCTTTAGCTAACTCTAACAAAGTAGAGAACCTTTATAAGTTGATATTTGTTCACAAAATTTCCTCGTATTTTCCGTGTAGAAATTGCAGCATACGGTGATCATTTTTGTTGGTCCATTGTGATTTGGTGCATTTTCCAAATTACTAGACGTATCTTAAGAGAGAAGTTATTCTATGCCTTCACTCTTTTATTGTGGTTTCATTCACCATAGTATATGTTGTTTTTTCTTATCTTTGGAAATTTTGTCCAGTAAAGATTAGGATGTTCCAAAACAAAATCCAATTATCATGAGCCTAGTTTTCATAAGTTGTCAACCCTACCTTGTCTACAATAGTCCTCTTGTTGTGTGCTTGCAATTTCAGAGTTTTGTCAAGCCTATGATATGAAAGATGTGTGTGAAGGGTGATCGAGTGTAAATAATAGTCCTAAATACTTTAGGTCGAGTGAAAAACCAATCCTAGTGAGTAGAAGTGAGGGACAATATGTTACTCCTTGTGAATCTTTTGTTTTGGTTGCTTGATTTGCTACATTTGGGAAACATGAGAGGAAAAGAGTAAGTGAAATGATTCTACAGTGAGTGTTCCAAGTATTGTGGATTATTCAAGAATGTGATTAGATTTAAATGAATTGGGTGGTTTTGCAAACATACTCTACTTGTTTTGCAGGATTCAAAAAATTTAATTACTTTAGAACTAACCAATAAGCTAAATTAATTAGATGACAAGTAGTTGTCAAATAAAGTTACTCAATATTTCATAGCAAGAAAAATTAATTAGATGACAAATGAAATTTGTCAAATATAATTACTCATTATATCCATAGAATGGAGATTACACAGATGAACTTATTGATGTTAATCACTAAGAAGAATGAATTACTATGATAATAGTTACTCAATTATCAAGCATTTACTAGAAAGTATCAATCAATCAATTATTAACCATTTACTCTCAATGTCGAGCAACATACAAAGACTCTTGCCTCAAAGGATCAACAAACTTGCTACTCAAAACAAGAAGTGTTCCACTAGATGGCTATACCAAGATTCAGCAAGATGGAGATTCATATGAAGCAATAATAGAAGAATGATGTAAGCTCTACATCTTTAAGGGAAAATTATTGAGAAATGATGTGCATCATAAAAGTGTCTTAGTCTATAAATAAGACCTCTTACCTCATAGTTTGAGAAAGTTTTTCTTAGACAAATAGTGTGACTAGTTCGTTACTTGAGTGTGTCTCAAGTTATCTTGTACTATTGTGACTAATGAATAAAATTACTCATTGCGCTTATTTGTCTTCTACTTATTGTTGACCCTTCTAAATCTCTTGAGTAATTTATCAAAACCTAGCTTTCAAAGCAGCATAATCTTAATCATTTATGATTACCTTGTCTTGAACTTAGAAACAACTCAGCAAAGAGGGCTTCAACACAGTTGAAAAATAGTTGTTTTATTCAAATATAAAAAAAACGACGCCGTAATCGGACACAATATACATGCAATGTTAATGTTGGTGTGAGGTGAGAGAAATTATTATTATTTTTTTTTAGCTTTCGCACCGGTTTCCGATCCACCAAAGATGGACGACTAATCCGGCTCGTGTATAGAGGCATGCGCACTGGCCAAGTGTTTTCCTCCTGAGAATCGAACCGGTATTCCCCGGGTACGTCCTTGGAAGGAGGTCCTTGCCACCGGAGCCCAAGCAACTTGGTTAGAGAAAAAATTATTTAGAAAAGGAAAAATACATTTTCATGCGCTGTATTATCTGTTTTGAGTGTTTGAAAAAATTTCCTATGGAAAAATAAATTCAAATAAATAGCATAATGGTATCACAAGTTAAAGTAACAAGTTTTATCTTTATAACTAAATTTGAAGTCATAAAAAATAAACCAAGTAAAAATTTGATGCTTTCTTATTTTATAAGAATTCCTGTGCGCAATTATCATTTGAACGCCATGATTCCGTAACAAACATAGGAAAAATTCATTCTGCTTTTAAATGGTACAGTGGAAAAGATGAGTTCATCTCTGATGTGAATTTGGACAAAATTAGACCAATAAAACAAAGATGTGTGGAGCAAAGGAAGTAGTAATCAATGAGCAAAAGTGGCCTCAAGCAACAACAACAAAATAATCCTAAGACTTAGTATAATCAAAGCAATAAAGATAAGCAATGAAAGAAAAGGAACAAACACACCAAATATTGTTTACCTAGTCAGTCCAATATGACCTACTCTAGGGGAGAGAGTAGCTCTCCAATCCACTTAGATAAAAGTGATATAAAAGGGTTACAAGAAATTAGCATAAGAGCTCACAAAGAACAAAACCTAATTTCTACTCATTTTTGAAGTTACTCACACTCTTTTAATAAATCCTTAGAGAAAACACTAAGGGAAGCTACTTCAATTTATTTTCATTTACACACACTCTTGTATCAAAGTATTATATGAAGGACCAAATAATTTGCTACTTCAATGTACTTGGATGTGTACGATTGGCTCTAAATTTTTATTTTTAGATTTCATTTAGTGACTAGGTGCCCTTGGTCATTTTGCCTAAATAAATTGTAGGGAATAATTTTTAACACATATTGTCTTCAATCTCATACCGCAGTCAATTTCTCAAATCTCAAATATATTTTCTTTTCTTTTTCTTCTATTTCACTCTCAGATCTAGTCAAAAAGACGTTCTGGCCTTATCTCATTGTATCAATCGGTATGTAAGTCTTCTTGTAATCTTTATTGTTTTCTTAACACATATTGTCTTCAATCTCATACAGCTGTGAATTTCTCAAATCTTAAATGTAATTTTCTTTTCTTTTTCTTCTATTTCACTCTCAGATTATTCGTCAGATCTAGTCAAAAAGACGTTCTGACCTTATCCATTGTATCAATCGGTATGTAAGACTTCTTGTAGTCTCTATTGTTTTCTTAACACATATTGTCTTGAATCTAATCTCATAGAGATGTGATTTTCTCAAATCTTAAATCTAATTTTATTTTCTTTTTCTTCTATTTCACTCTGAGATTATTCGTCAGATCTAGTCAAAAAGACGTTCTGGCCTTATCCCATTGTATCAATCGGTATGTAAGTCTTGTTCTAATCTCTATTATTTTCTTAAATAAATCTCAACACATAGTCAATGATGTTGGATCCATTCAGATCAAGGTCGGAAGTTCCATATTTCAATACATAATTTATTTATTTTTAAATTCAGGTCTTCAAAATCTGGATATTCTGATCTTGATCAAGATATCACCGACGTCTCTACCTACAAGGCTATATTGTCTTCATTCGCATACCGTTGTCAATTTCTCAAATCTTAAACATATTTTTTTTTTCTTTTTCTTCTATTTTATTCTCAGATCATTCCTCAAATATAGTGAAAAAGGAGTTCTTCCCTTATCCCACCATATCATTCAGTTTATGGGACTTCTTGTAATCTCTATTGTTTTCTTAAAACAATCTCAACTTTATTTCCCCACATGGTTAAGGAAGTTGGTTCCAGTCAAAATTCCATATTTCATATTTCAATGCATAATTTATTTTTTATAAATTCAAAATTCTTTAAGATATGGATATTCAGATCTCAATCAAGATATCACTGACGTCTTTGACTACGTGAATGTGTTGACTATAACAAATTCAAAGTTAAGACATACATCAACATGCATAGATCTATATCAAAGTTTTCATGAGTTTTGAGACCAAATTAAATAGAGTTATTCTGGTTTGTTATATTAGTAAAAAAAAACTCAAACTTTATGATTTTATTTTGTTTGAATTTCAGGTATTTCGGTGAATAGTTGCAGCTAAAGTTGTGGCTCAGTAGGAGATTTCATTCCTGTCAGTATGTTTTTTCTTCTTCATGAGAACATATTTTTATCAATTGTCTTTGTGATGAATGATTATTTGTGTATTTGGTAGATTTAAATTAATCCTTTTGTATTTAAGGGCGTTAAATTGCAAACCTTAATCCAACACTTATTTTTAGTTTTCATTTTATTCATGATTAATTTTTTAGATTTAAATTTTCTTCAACAATATAAAAATGAAATAATTTTTTTTATTTATGACAAAGTTGTGTGAATTGATTTTTAAAATGAACGTGGATTTATAGAAATATATATAGAGGATGCATCCCTCAGAATTTCCTCATTAACAGCCAAAGAAATCAAATTATCAGTATATACATGCTTACAGGGTTGTATCATTTATCTCTCCTAAATATTTGTTTTCATAATTGCATGAATAATAACATTTAAATCAGAAAAATCTAGTTGATATTGTACTACCTTTTCAGTTTCATTTTTTCTTAGAAAATCATTTTTGACTTGTGTTTCAATTCAACAATGATTAATATATAACTACCTATTTGTTATTTCTTTCATTGTTTAGCAATATGAATTTTAGGGTTCTGATTATGAGAAGACAAACCTTGTTTACTCGGCCAACTTATTGCTGCTATTAGATCATAAGTTGGTCTTATACTCATTGTTGGGGATGCAAAATTTCTGGGAAGAAAAGGATCTCTGCAAATTCTGTGACCTTCTGGAGTTAGATCTGAATTTAAATCGATGAATACACCCCTACCTTTGTTCGAAGAAATTGTTTGATTAATTGGCACCCCTCTTGATGGATTAACATGTTTAAACACAACAGGCTTGACTTTTCACGAGTGTAGCAAGAGATCAGGCATTTGAATTACATGTGAAGGTGATATCTCAAGATATGAGTAATCTGAAGAAAAATCATCATCCACTTCAAATTCGGGAGTCTTTTTCTTGGAGTTGAGATCGTTACGTGCTTCTGAATTCCCAACATTTTGTGTAAGATTGACATTGGTTGGTATGAAAGGAACATTCGCATTAACATCACCTTGAATTAGTGAAGGTTGATCAGAGGTTAACATGGAACCTCGCAAAGTAACACCATTTCCCAGTCGAATTGTGAGAAAGTATCCACCAGAAAATATTCCATCGATAACACCAATGAATTCCTTTCCTACCCTGATTTCTTCACGTGGATTCTTCGGGGGAATTATTGGTGTATCATTGTGATGGTTGTGATGTTTCCAATATAGTCTACTCATTGTTCCTTTATCTTTGTATTAACATAAATTATTTGTCATTCACTTGAAGTTATATTTGAAAGAATTATCTTCCCTAGAACTATGTTCAACTTGTTCAATATAACACTAATAAAGAACACTTAATTCATTAAGTATGGAACATAGTGCTAGAGAAGCTCATTCTTTCAAATCGAACTTCAAGTGAATGACAAATAATTTATGTTAATACGGAGATAAAAGAAAAATTAGTGGACCACATTGGAAACATCATAAAAATCACAATGATACACCGGTAATTCCTCCGACGAATCTGCATGAAGAAAACAGGGTTGGAAAGGAATTCACTTGTGTTATCGTTCAAATATTTCCTGATGGATACTTGCTCACAATGGGAAACGGTGTTACTTTGCGGGGTTCCATGTTAACCTCTGATCAACCTTCACTGGTTCAAGGTCATGTTAATATGAATGTTCCTTTGGTACCAACCAATGTCAATCTTATCCAAAATGTTGGGAATGCAGAAGCACATATCAATCTCAACACCAAGAAAAAGACTTCTGAATTTGAAGTGGATGATGATTTTCCTTCCGATTACTCATATCTTGAGATATCACCATCACATGAAATTCAAATGCCTGATCTCTTGCTATACTCTGGAAAAGTTGAGCCCGTTGTGTTTAACCCTATTAATCCATCAAGAGGGATGCCAATTAATCAAACAATTTCTTCAAACAAAGGAAAGGGTGTATCCATAGATTTAAATTCAGTTCCAACCCTAGAAGGTCACATAATATGAAGAGATCTTTTTCTTCCTATAAATGTTCCATCCCCAATAGTGAGTATAAGACCAAGTTATGATCTAACAATAACAACAAGTTGGCCAAGTAAACAAGGTTTTTCTTCTCACAATCAGAACCCTAAAATTCCTTTTGCTAAACAACGAAATAACTAACAAATAGGTAGTTATGTTAATCATCGTTGAATTAAAACACAAGTCAAAAATTATTTTCTAAGAAAAACGAAACTTAAAAGGTTGTGCAATACCAACTAGATTTTTCTGATTCAATTGTTATTATTCATGCAATTATTAAAAAAAATATTTAGCAAAGATTAATGATACAACCATGTAAGCATGTTTATACTGATAATTATTTTTTCTCCCTCAGAATTTTTTTTCCTTCTTTTCTTTTCAACTACACCATTTTCATTCTTTTCAACTACACCTTGTTCAGCCTCCTCCACTACTACATCTGCATTCTTCTCTGTGACTTTTGGAACTAAAGGTGTTAAAACCTTCTTGCTCCTTAACTCGATTACCTTACAATTTTCATTCTTTGGATTATCTTGCATATTACTGGAAAATCTTCTGCTTGATTGATTTGCTATCTGCTTTGCCAACTGCCCTACTTGATTCTCAAGGCTCTTCATTGAAGCCTCATTATTTCTTTGCACAACTTATTGAGTAGCCTTCATCTTAAAAAATGATTTAAGTTATTTTGTCAAAGCTAATCATGGCTTCTTCAAAAACTGACGGCTTTCTTTGTTGTTGAGGGGTTGGATTAGGTAAGAGTGGATTCAAAGTGTTGTTGTTAGAGTAATTCAGGTTAGAATGTTTTGCCCAAGCCGGGTTGTACGTGTTGGAATAAGGGTTCCCCTTTTGGTAGTTTCCCATGTAATTTGCTTCTTCACTTACCCTTTCAGACACATACTCACCATTTGCATGTCCTTCACCACATAAATCACACTTAGGAGCACCCATTTGTTGAACTTGAGCCTGTTGGGATTGTAATTGACCCATGGTAATTGCTTGCGCATGTTTGGTCTAGGCTTCTATATGTTTGTTCATTGTTGTTTGATTTGCCAGGGTGGCACTACTCTCACTCACCCCAAAAACGCCCTGTTTCTTTTTCTCAGCTTCAGCACGATACTCATTTTGGGCCATGTTCTCTATTTGGGTTTGAACTTCATGGTCAGTCTTAACTCTCATGATTCCTCCAATTGAAGCATCTAAGAACATCTTTTGGCTATGTGTCAACCCTTTAGTGAAAACTTGTAGGTATGACTGCTCGCTCAAGTCATGTGTAGGATACCTTTTAAGCAAAAATTTAAACCGCTCCCAGGCATCATACAATGACTCATTCTCCCCCTTCTTAAAGTTGATGATCTCACGTTTTTTCTCCCAATATTTGGACATAGGAAAAAATCTCTCTAAGAACTTAAGTTCAAGCTAATCCCAGGTTTGAATGGTTCCACTAGGTATGAACATCAACCAATCTTTAGCCCTCCCGGTTAAGGTAAACGCAATTACCTAAGTTTCTTTTGGTCTTCACTCACATTGACTGCGGGTATACAAAACAGAAAAGTCTCATAGAAATGGCTTAAGCATTCGTGGGGGCTCATGGTATCTCTCCCATCGTACTGGTTTTCTTTCAGCCCATTTTGGACAGATGTTTTGATGTCAAAAGCTAGGTGATTTCTTGGTTTGAAAATGTGGGTAAGATGCCTATGAGGTGGTGGTGGTTCTCCCATGGTGATCAAAGGAGAAACGATTGTTTCAGGTTCAGAGGTTATATGACTAGTGTATTGTGCTATGGAACTAGGTTCATCTCATCCAGCCAACCAGACAACTTTCCAATTAGCCCTTGTGGTCTTCTCGATATCAGGATCATGCAACAAGTCTTCGGGTTGCACTCTACCTCGCATAAGCAGCAAACGAATACCTTAGTAGCACTGCACAATACAAAATAATTATGGACCCTAATTCAATATAAATTTTTCGACATAAAATTAATTGCAGAAATCCTAAATTACAACGATATTGCCTTGTTGAAATAATTCAAGAGTCCATGGCAGCGACGCCAAAAACTTGATAGATATTTAGCAATTGTACTAATTCTATCGAAGTAATAAATAGAAATTCATATCCATGAGGACTATGTTAATCTCAATTTAGTAATATGGTTAATATCTAGGATGTGTAAATTTTATAAGTACCCTAGGCAGTAGGTTTGATTGCATAAAAGTAAATAAGCTTGAATTAAAAGTTGTTAAGAAAATAAGAGGAGAGATGAGATCACGTCATTAGAATCCTCTGATTTCATCTGTTTGGTACATTGCACCTATTTCCTATTAATATTTCTCTTGTTTCACAATGGTTAACTAAAATAGTCTTAATCAATCTATTGACTTATGACCCTTTTCTTAGATTACAGTCCCTCATTCCTTAGGCGATCTAATATTCGTTGAAGGTTTTAAACACGTTAACTTAGTATCACAAATAAATGATTATCTATTCCTATATTAACCGTGTTTATTTGAACAATTCAATTAGTGGATGCTTACCATTCCATTTTAAATATTCATTAATTTTATTTTGTTCTATTGTGAATTTTTTTCAATTTTAGTGGATGTTGAGAAAAAAAATACTATTTAGTTAAAATATATTATTTCATTTTAATGTAAGGTATTTACGCCATTTGCCAATTTTATATCTTTCTTTCCTTTCACTCGTTCTTATCACTTTCATTTATTCCAAACAACTAAACAATTATCTCACTTTCCATTCACTTTCTACTCACTTTCAATCCTTTACCATTCTTTCCTTTTACTATCTTTCCTTATACTTTCTTTTGTCATCCAAACATAGCCTACATGTATATCTTTTCAATAGTATATATACATACATCACTATCCTATTATTAGTAGTATTGCCTTTGAATAGTGGTGGGGTTTAGTATGGGAAAGGGAAGTTCTTTTCCATGATCGGAAAGTTTAATAACAACCATTGATTTAATATTTTTTTATGTTGATAGTCCAGATCTGTTACCTGGTAATGGTTTGAAACTTTTTGTTGGCTATTGTGTAACCAAAAACCTGACCCCACCAAACTATTAAAAAACAATTATGCATTTGTTTTATTTATTGTTTTATTTTAACAGAGACATAGAAGATAGAACCCGCCCAACCAAACCTTGCTTCTTCTTTTTCTCCCAGCAACATGTTAATAGTCCCTCTAAAGGCAAAGGCTATGGTGCATGACCTTCATTGGTCTCCTACCGGTGCATGACTTGATTTTTATTTTTATTTTGTTGCAAAATGGATGTGATCCATAGGATGGAAGTTGAATATTTTCAATGGTTGAGATTAGTAAGTTAAGTAATCTACTATGGTTGTATTCTTTTTAACATATATATATATATATATATATATATATATATATATATATAGAGAGAGAGAGAGAGAGAGAGAGAGATTTAATATAAAAGCAATTGATTTTGGATTCAATTTTCAAAAAGGGTGTTTTTGTCATTGTTGAAAAATGGATCGAAAAAAATTCCCAGCAACCTAATATGTTCCATGTATTCTCTTTTACTGAAAATCACAGCAAGCAGTGTTCATATTCAACCATAACCTCCTTATTAAGGATTTAAGATTTTTTTTTCATCCATTCTTTTGTCTTAATAAATAAAAGGCTAAACTGCACCTTTTGTCCCCGAAGTTTTAAATTGTTGTGATTTTGGCACCCTATTAAAAAATATGGCAAAAGTGACCCTCCATGTTTAGGGAAATATGCTCTTTTGACCCCCCAACATAAGGGAAATATGTTTTTTGACCCCTTATCTTTACAAAAAGTTGCGATTATGGCCCCTTTTTTGGGACATGTGGCGTGTTCTCAGCAATTTTGGAACGAAAGGGGCCAAAATTGCCATTTTTTTAATAGGGGGCCAAAATCGCAACATTTTGAAACTTAGGGGGAAAAAGTGTAGTTTAGCCTAAACAAAATTGCATATTTGAAATCTCATAAGTCCTAGCTCAATTGGCAAAAATGCCGAAATTGTTAGGCCAAACGTCATGACTGGGGTTCGAACCCTGGTACCTCCACTTTGTGGGTATGAGTTTATGATGACTTTGTTGAGACAAAATCCTTATTTGATGTTTTAAAGATTATAAACATATTATATTTATTTAATCTTGTTATCTACTAATTCGTTTTGTGAGAATTTGTTTCATGAGAATGTACTGAGAACGTTTTGGCGTATACGAAGAAATTAGAACAGTACATCGAAAGTGAACAAGTCTGCACAGCAAGAAAGCATGACAGATTATGATATTTTAAGAAATGTCTATTGGGCCATAAGAAAAGAATTCAATCCATTTGGATACTAAAAGCCCATAAAGAATAAATATCTTACTCATGGATAAGAGCACATGGCTTATTAAAGCATGACATCACTAAAGCAAAGGACAATAACATAATCATCATTGGGCAACAAGTAAACAACTCATTACAACTGGTTCTCTCCCTCGCAAGCAAGCTACAGTGCAAGCAAAGCTAGGCAAATCAGACAGAACATTCTGAGAACGTTCTAGCTATTTTTAAGAAGAAAAGAGATATCAATTGAGACTTTGGACAACTGTCAAAAACATGTCCAGCAACTCTATTTTCTCCGATGATCACCAAGACACTCCTCACCTATAAATACAAGGGTCTTTGAAGGTTAAATGCAAGAGTTTTGAAAGCTAATATTCTCTCAAGTGAAAAACATCACTACAAACAAAGCTCTTCGCAAACAAAACAAATTTCAAGCTCTCTCACTATATCTCTTGGATCTTCTCTCTCGAATTTTCTATTGTAAAACTCAAACAAGTATTGAGTATTTATTTGATCCAAACAAATCTCATCATACAAAGTGTGTTGTATTTCTCAAAGTCTATTGAGCTTAATAGTTTTGAGATAGAAAATTCCAACCTTTCTTTTGCTAGTGTGCAAAGAATTGTAGAAGCTTGATGAAGTTGATAATATAGGTGTAACAGACTGATCTGGTGTGGTCAAGATCTTATAGTGCTAGTCAGAAGTTTCTGGTAGCAAGACAACTATAGTGGATAATCTCACACGAGGTGTGGGGGCTGGAAGTAGCCGGGTTTGGTGAACCAGGATAACTCTCATGCGTTATTCTTCTCTCTCTCTCTCTCTCTCTCTCTCTCTCTCTCTATTTTAAGTTACACAACACACACACGTTATCACACTTATAATAATCTCTAGAATATTCTGGTCCTAATTAATCACTATCAAATTAATCCAAAGTGCTCTGGTCCCTAATCAAACATTAATATTGTTATCTTATTTTATATTAAACTGTCTCCAGAACATTCTGGTTCAAGATAAAACAATTGCTTAAATATTGACTAAAGTTTAAAATCAATATATAATTTTGTTTTATCATTTTATCTTATATTAATCATTCTCCAGAACATTCTGGTCCTTGTTAAAATAATCTTATATTTTAACTTAACATCATTTTTCTCATTTTGCTTATAAACATTCTTCAGAACATTCTGTTCTAATCAATTAATTGTTATATACTCTAATCTTGTTGGACTAACATACACCAAGAACATTCTTGAGTAAAAACATAACTTTCAAGAATAATTTTAAAAGGGTCACAATTCAAACCCCCCTTTCTTGTGACGTTTATTGCTACTTCAGGCTTTGTCATCGTTTCTAGCTACCAATTTTTTTTGTTGTTGCATATTTTAAGAGTTTGACCACCATCATGGTTTTATCACTAGAGTTAAAATGCTTATTTTTGGTTTGATACAACCAATGTATGAATCTAACGGATGGTTTTCATAGAAGTTTTTACAAAATAAAAACTCATAAAGGAAATTTAGTGTTATTTGGTACTAACATACACACAAAAGACTAAATATTTTTCTTGAATCAGATTTATGTTTTTTGTTTATTTAGAATCTATCCCTGAATTAAACTCAGAATATTTAAATATTTAGAGGGATCATTTACATATTTAACCCTAAATAAAAATAGTTTTACATTTATTAAATAAAAATTTAATTATAATTGACAGGACTATATAGTTACTGTAACACCCCGTTTTTCCAACAATGTAAATAATACAAGTAATCAGAGTAGTCGATGTAAAACGGAATGTCACACTACTTTTAAAACATAAATAGAGTAAAGTTACTATTTATTCAAACAACCTGGTCAAAAATTCATTTATATCGCAGCGGAAAATTATTTCAAAATCAACAACTTTTTTCAACAATCTTTGGCACTACGGCCTCAACATAAATAACTTAAAGGAAAATCTTAATCCAAAAAGGTTCAACAACATAGTTCATAAAACAGTAAGTAACAATGGAAAGCAAAGCAAGAATCCCCATCCCGTTACGTATCAGAGCGACCCTAAGACGACACACGAGAGAGTCAACTCACATCAACAGCTAAGCCTGGTTATCTGCACGTTACCAACGTAGGGGCAACATTCAAACAGAAGGGTTGAGATTTTTCAATAATAATAAGCATATAATTCATCAACGGAATTTAACAACCTAAACAACAATAATTAACAACGATAGTTAACAACAATAAATATTCCATATATGCTTCATTTATTTCCACTTAGCATTTAAATCAACAACAACAACGAAGACAACTCGACATTAACGACAATGCAACGACACAACAACAACTTGACTATGCAGTATGCATGTGGTACCAATCAACGTGTTAGAGCATAGGCTCTCAATTCAACATGTTGAGCAATGGCTCTTAAAGCAACGTGTGGAGCATAACTCCTAAAATCAACGTGTGGAGCATCAACTCCTAAAATCAACGTGTGGAGCATCAACTCCTAAAAGAGCATAGGCTCTCAAATCAACGTGTT
>Ga0228711_1004942_pt1 | contig 20353 bp, 24 predicted proteins | sample MedpolnodulmetaG_2_FD_177996 | JGI IMG/M metagenome (GOLD analysis project Ga0228711, IMG submission 177996) | Root nodule microbial communities from Medicago polymorpha collected in Santa Monica, California, United States - brown nodules | ecosystem: Host-associated > Plants > Roots > Nodule... | reverse complement strand
GCCTGTTACCACTCAAGATGTTGATGTTAAAATCTGGCAGGAAACTAGCAAGACTAATGATGATCAAGGTGCATACTCTTTGGATCGATCAAATATTAGTTACCTTGTCATCCTTTTTGTTTTGACGTTGAACTCTCTTTTTTCCCACTTTTGGTTCAGTTTCTCTAAATGATCCTACTGCCATGAAAGTAAGTTTAAATATTGAGGATGAGTTTTCTAAGGATGATGAATTTAGAGTTTCAGAACCTAAGCCCTCTCCTAGCAACAAACGTCCTTTGCATCTTGAATTTCAAACTCCTTCAATACCTTCTGAAGGTATTTTCATCATTAATAATAATTTTAAATATTTTTGTTTTGTTTCTCACGACGCTTAACTAATTTTTTCTTCAGTATCAGGGAACTCTTATAAATTAACGGAAAACTCAAATTCTCCTTCTATTGTCATGTGGGAGCTTCAGCAACTTGTCTCGGAGAATTACTTGGATTATGAGAACTACTTGTCTTTGTTGACTGATATCCTTGTTAAGCACCCTTCAGTTCTATTAAAGGACTCATCACTGAGTAATAGATACAAGGGTTATGCCTACAGCTGTCTTGCTGAGTTGTTACAATTTCTCCAAACCCACAGTGTGTTGGATGTGTTGGGTTCAAGCCGCTCTAAATTTGTTAAGTTATTACAAGATGTGCGGAGCTTTGCTTTTGATAAGGCTTGGTTGGATAGTGTCGAAAGACGTGCATTGTTTCCGGATACACAAGTCTCTCAAGATGAATTTCAAAAACTGTTGGATTCCAAGCAACAAGTCTCCAAGGAAGGTGAAGTGTTGCATTTTAAAATAGACGTCTTAAGTCAAAATGTGGAAGATCTTAAGCATCAATTGACATCCTCTGAGACTGTTTTGAAGAGTATCATTCAAAAAGAGGCACAAGTTTTAGAAACAAGGGCTGCTTTCAGTGCTCCTCTTGGCTATTACACTATCATTCGTTGTCGGAGCTTTTTATCATTTAAAATGAATTACTATCTTATTCAATTTGTGTCTTTTATAAATGTAAATTTGTTCTTACACATTTCTAAGACTTCACTACAATTATGTTTCTCTGGATATCGGTTAAGCATATTAATTGGTACCCTTTTGAAACATAAACATTATGGTGTGTCTAAATCACATATTGAGTAGTATTGGATATTTGTTAGCATATTTAAATGATTTGGTGTCTCTTCTTGATAGCTAGCGTTTTTCAATCACATAGAGCATAGATTCATCCCCATGAGAACCATCAAACAATGGAACAACCATAGTATTTTGTGTGCAACAATAGCATTTTTGAAGGAAATCAACAACAACTTGAACAAATGCTCCCAGCATATATCAAACTGACAAAGCTTTGTGCAGGAACATAGCATAAATAACCCCACAATGAATTGTCACATTTGAGTCTTCTTTGATGGTAGAACCGTAGAACAGGATCAACAAAATAGTTGATGACGTTCTGTCATTACTAGTTTTGTAGACATTTTTCATGTCAATTTTAGGGTAATTCGTCAAGAATACAAGAGCTGAAACCACAAAGAAGCCAAGATTTCTGAATTCCAGCAAAAGTTTAACTCGGACACCGAGTTTCACATCAGCAGAACTTATTTACCCGCGACAAAAATCGGGCCCCGAATTGGAGTATTCGGGCGCCAAATTTGGAAGCTAGGAAAAGTCCTTTTGCTTCGACAAAAATCGGGCCCTGACTATAGGAGTTTGGGCGCCGATTTGGACAACTCTTTAACCATCAAAGAAGACATATGCAAACATAAGCTTGGATTCGATAGAATCAACACTGGTGCTGAAGTCAACCTCTTCTTCAACTCTTGGAAACTCTTCTCACACTTAGCATCCCAAACATAAGCTTGTCCTTTCTGAGTCAACTGCGTCAATGGCAACGCCAACTTAGAGAATCCTTCAATAAACCTCCGATAATAACCTGCCAATCCAAGAAAACTTCTAATCTCAAAAACTGACTTCGGCAACTCCCACTGCAATACTGCATCCACCTTCGATGGATCCACCGCAATACCACCCTTCAAAATCACAAGACCAAGGAAACTTATTTCCCGCAACCGAAACTCACACTTCGACAACTTAGCACACAACCGCTTCTCCTTCAAAACACGCAACACAACCCTCAAATGCTAAACATGCTCCTCCTCTGACTTCGAATACACCAAAATATCATCTATAAACACTACCACAAAACGGTACAGAAAAGGATGAAATATTCTATTCACATATTCCATGACGACACATGGTGCATTAGACACTCCAAATGGCATCGCAGAATACTCATAGTGTCCATACCTCGTCCGGAACGCGGTTTTGGATATATCTTCCACCTTCACTCTTATCTGATGATATCCTGATCTCAAATCAATCTTACTGAACACTTATGCACCAACCAACTGATCCATCAAATCATCAATCCTCGAAAGCGGATACCGATTCTTAATCCTCACCTTGTTCAACTGCTGATAATCCACACACAGCCTCATGCTCCCATCCTTCTTCTTGACTAACAACACTGGAGCACCCCAAAGAGAAACACTCGGCTTGATAAACTGCTTCTCGAGCAACTCTTCTAACTACTTCTTCAACTCACTCAACTCTGATGCTGACATCCGATACGACGCAATCAAAGTAGGACTCATTCCTGGTACCAAATCAATTGCAAACTCCACTTCCCTCTATGGAGGTAGTACAGTAGTGTCGTCTGGAAAAACTTCTGGAAACTCTCGCACTACTGGAAAATCACCAATCTCTTTCTCACTACTTTCCTTCAAAGAAGCAAACATCATAAACACACTAGCTTCACCGTCCAAAGACTTCTTCACTTGCTCCGCGGATAAGAACCTTCCACTTACCTCCTCCACCTTCTTAGAAAATGTTACACTCTTGGTCAAACAATTAATGTTAACACCAAAAGATAACATCCAGTCCATACCAAAAATCACATCCATATGCTTCAACGGAAGGCACACAAGATCCAACTCAAAATCAACATTACCAAAATTAACAGGACACTTAGAACACACCAAGGAAGTAGTCACCGAGCGACTAGTCGGGGTGTCAATGACCATCCCTCGCAACAATGGAGTTACAACCAAATTTAAACGCTCGACACAACTAACCAAGATAAAAGAATGAGTAGCACCAGTATCAATAACTGCAGTCAAAGGAGTACTATTGATAAAACACATACCTCATATGAGATTATCCGGTTGCTCCACCTTTTCCGCATTCAATGCAAACACCTTTCCCGCCGCCTTCTTCGGCTTGGTACACTTAGTACTGATATGACCTTTCTCACCACAGTTGTAACAAGTAATTTCCTTCTTGTACTCGAATACCTTGTGACTTGCTTCCCCACACTTGAAGCAACTATTACCCTTCTTGCAATCACTAGAGTAACGACCCAAAGTTCCACACTTGTAGCATCTCACATTAGCAACATTCGGTTTAGAGCCTCCACCAACCTCTTTCTTCTTTCCTTTGTCCTTTCCAGCATCACCAAACATGCGACACTTGTGCACCAAAGTATCAAAATCTCTAATCTCCTGAACACACATGTACTAGTAAATCTCTAGCCTGAGGCCACTCTCAAACTTCACACACCTCGAAACCATTGCATCCTCAACATTGATGTAGGGGAAAAACCTCGAAAGCTATTCAAACTTAGCCGCATACTCTACAACAGACGCGTTATCCTGCTTCAAGTTCAAGAATTCCACTTCCTTTCTGGTCCTCAAATCCTCTGGAAAATACTTCCTCAAAAACTCAGTCTTGAACCTTGCCCAAGTCACAACCTCTCCACCGGTCTCAAGTCTCCCTTTAACATTCGTCCACCCATACTCAGCTTCCTTAGCAAGCATGTGGGTAGACAACTTGACCTTCTGATCGTCACTAGTTACCATAGCACGGAAGATCCTTTCCATGCCTTGCACCCATGTCTGAGCTTCTTATGGATCAAACCTTCCGTTGAACGTTGGCGGATTGTTTCTCAAGAAACGATCGAGCCTCCGCTCATCCACCTCTCCAGGATCACGATGACCAACTGCCACCTACTCGTTGGCTCGGGCCAACACTTGAGCCATTGCAGCCAAAGCCTCTACAATCACTACTACAAAAATGAGAAAATATAGCGCCCCTTAAATAGCGCTTTTGACATGAAAGCGCTATAAATCAAAACACAGAGGTTTAAGCTAGCGCTTTTTTGAAAAAGCGCTAGCTATGCTTCTAAGTTTATATAGCGTTTTGTTCATAAAGCGCCGACATAGGTTCAACAAAAATAATAATTATTTGTTTTAAAAAAAATTGTTATCATATACGGCGTTTTTGATGGAAATTGCTAAAAATAAATCAACCTTAAACAGCGCTTTGTAAGCGCTACTGTAGGCTTGATAAAAATAACGGTTATATATTAAAAAAAAAGCGCCAATTAATCAAATAATTTGATATAGCCGAGTCGTAAACTATGAGTGGTAAACAATTACCACTATATCCTATAAGTCCCCTGTTCAATTCCTAGAGCTGTGTACATTGTGATTTTTTTCTTTTTTTATAAAAAACGCTATGAACTAATAAAATGTACCCAGTTCGGTCCATGCATAACACATATTTTGAATTTTATTTCAATTTTTATGAAAAATCGATTGCAGTATCAAAGAAAACATTTTTTTAATCATATATATCAATCCCACATTCTACTTCCAATCTCCTTCCCCATCCTCTCAGAGAACTCCAAATCGCCTTCCACTTCCAATCACCAAACTCATTTCTCTATATCTCTCTGAATCCGACCAACCCATTTGAGGTAAAGGTTCTTAACCCTGCATATTGTTCAAGTATTTTCTTCAGGTTTTTAATTTTTTTCCCATTTTTGATTGATTTTTACAGAAGAAGACTCATGAGAGCATCAACAACAGGCTCGCTCTTGTCATGAAGAGTGGAATTTTTTTTTATCCTTTTTGTTGTTGAAATATGTATTTGGTCGTTTTTAATTTTCTGATAAGCTATGAATATATTAGTTTGCAATGACTTGTTTACAAAACACCAAGGATATTTTGTAATTTGAACAGTTGTAGATTGATTTGTTCCTAGGGAGTGTTGCTCGAGATAACCTTGTTGGGCATTGGCGGGGGCTTAGCCGTGTTGTTGATTCGGTTCTGTTTTTGTGTAGTTTTTTCCTACTGGTGTGGCTTTTTTGCATTATGTTTGATGTTGGTTCTTTTGTTTTTTAGTAGTATGTTGGCTTTTGGATTGTTTTGTCTTGGTCTGATTGCCGCATGGATTTGGGTGCTTGTACTGTTGGTTTTGCCTCTCATCTCAAGTATTTCCTGTGTTGTGACGTAGTTTTAATAAATTTTGCTGTCATCAAAAAAAGATTAGTGAAAGTGGTTGAAATTAAGTGATATGCATTATTGATGGAATTAAGTGATTTTGATTTGATTATTTGTAGGTAAATTGATTTATCATTGCTAACCACTGTCCTCCTTTGAGGAAGTCTGAAATCAAGTACTATGCTATGTTGGCTAAGGTTGGAGTCCACCTTTACAATGGAAGTTAGTTGTTTATGTAGCTCCTACACTTCTCTGTGTCGTTAATTTTTCAATGTTAGATACTCACTGAGATTGAGTGATTGTTTAGAATAATTTTTTTCATCATGTTGTGGTTTTTCCTTATTTTTTATATTGAATGATTCAAGCTAACTGAACTGTAGTGTATTTTTGTATTGGTGGTATAAAATGAAATAAAATGTAGTGGATTAAAATGAAATAAGCTATTTATACTTGAAAAATTGTTGCTATTTCATACTGTTCCACTCTATTCCACCTTATAAAGGAAATTCTCCTTCTTTTCTCCCCATCAAATATCCTTGGTGTTAATTGAAGCGGAACAAGAATTGGTCAAAGCATACATGGTTAAGGAATTCATGAAATATAAAGATGAGCGCAAGTTATTTATTCTATCATTTTATATACATAAGTCTGTAGGATTTTCCTTGAAACTTTGTTTTTGATTATTTTTTTCCTCACTTTCTTACCACCGTTTATAGAAGATTTTCTTATTAACTTGGACGTTTGTGTAGTCGACATTGGGTGTTATTTGTGATTGATCCCATATCGGAAATCATATATTATTTGGATCCATTACTCAATGACTATAATTACCCAGAAATGAAGACTATGTTTGACACGTAAGTATATATATAAAATCTTACCAGTAGTACTTTGATCAGTAGGTGAGTTTCATGTTTCTAAATATATTTGCTACAAGTGGTGGTGTTTTTAATTTATAATCTTGCTTTAATTTGTACTATGATCAGTAGTACTTTGAATTTGTCTCTAATATAATATAGTTGCTTCTTGCTTAATGTTGTTTTCTGCTATATATGAGAGTGAACGAAATTTGGAAATTAATAATGATTTGCCTGCTTGTTTTGGATAAAAATGTTGACACGACCAAGAAGATAGATGAAAACTACAACATGCTACCATAGAAGATTTTGATCTTTATGTTAACTAATTAGTTGTAACTTAGAGATATCCATGTTACCATATTAGTGGTTATACATTTCTGACTTTTATGCTATATATACAAACATGGTTTATGATATGTTTAAGTTTTATTGATAAATAATAGTCTCGATTTTAATGTGCCAAAATATATATATTTCCCTTAGAAAAATTATTTATATATATATATATATATTACTTTAAATTAATAAAAAACGCTATCAGTAAAAATAAAAAAAAATCTGACAAAAAAAAACATTGTTTAAAGCGCTATCTAAACCTAGTGTTACATAGCGTTTTAAAACAAAAACGCTGTTTTTTACTAGTGCATGCGTTATTTCAAACCCCTTTTACCTGGCGTTTATTATTGAAAGCGCTATCTAAGGAGAATCTTGAAGGTGAGAAAAACACAGGAAGGAGGGGTTGAATTGTGTTTTCGTTTTCTCCGTTTCTCCTACTGATGTCACAGTTCAGAAGCAGATTACAATCAGCTTCTGAAGTAGTGATCAGAGACTAGATGTGCAGCGGATAAAAACAGAGTAAGAGAGAGAGAAGAAAGACACACATCAATTATACAGGTTCCTTCCACAAACCGGAAGTAGTCTTGTCCCCCTTGCACATCCAAGGAGATTTCACTAACAATGTAATTTCAAATTACAAGTACTCAAGCACACAAGCAAGAGATTTCCAATGCTTAAGCACACAAGAAAGAGACTTTCCTATGCTCTAGTACAACTACAAGAGACTTACAAATGCTCAAGCACGCAAGCAAGAGACTTGCAAAACAAACAGATTTACACAGAAAATTGTTTGAGTTTGAACACTTGATATACAATCAGTGGTGTTCTCAATACAAATCAATTACAGACTCTTTAGACTCTTAAGACTATAGAATTTCTAAGATGTGGACTTTGCTAAGAAATTCTAAGTAACTTTGAAATGCAAACAAAACAGAGTATGAACTTTGAGATGTTTAGAGAGTCTATCCTTTGAATGCGTGTGTATTGCTTTCTGTATGTTGTAATTTTCTTCAAGTCTGCATCATCCAACTAGAAAACCTTCACTCCTTTATATAGTGGTCTGAAAGAGACGTTGGAGAATAGTCAGTACACATACACAAAGAGTCGTTTGAAACTTGTTGATCACTAATGATCTTTTGCCTGATATGGTTATTGTCCTATGAAGGATCAATTTCAAATCCATTCCTTGTATGAAGGAACATTTCTGCAGGCAGAGCTGTTATCCTTGTCTTATTGCAAAGCACAATCAAAGTAGTGGAGAAGGTGGTTGTACAGTTCGTACATTTGTCCTTCTTCAACGCTCTTGATAGAATAAGCATCCATTGCCTTCAAATCACATTTCAAGACCGTTGTCACACTTCTTTACGTCTTTAGCAACTCTTAGGCAGGATTAACTTAGATTCCAGCTTTTGAAGCTTTAAGTTCTTCAGCTCCTGATGAACTTCAGCTTCTGGTGATCTTGCTTCTGATGAGGTACTTCTGATGAAGTTACTTCTGATGACGTCATCACTTCAGGAGCACTATTCTTCAGACGCTTCAAGCTTTCTTTTTGTTGATTCTTTTGCTCTCTTTTGTTCTTCCAGAACCCTTTAAAGATATGAAATTTTGTCTATGGTCCTGTACACTTGAACAAATATTAGCATGTCCAATTCACAATTTTTAATACCTTGTTATCGTCAAAACTCTAAGGGTAACTATATGTTAAACATTTTTCGTTCTAACAATCTCCCCCACTCTAAGGGTAATGTTTGTAAAACGTATTTTGTTCCAACAAATCTTTGCTAGCGTTTTCTGACAAAAAGCGCTATATAAACCCAACTTTAGATAGCGCTTTATACAGGAAAAAAGCGCTATATTACCTTTACCAACGCCATTTACAGTAGCGCTTTCAAAGCGCTAGCTAAAGCAAAAAAAAAAGCGTTATATAAGCCCATTTTTGTAGTAGTGAAACGCAACATCATCTCTACCACCAACCATCTCACTTCTACACAAAACCAAACCAACAGATAAGAACAACATCACAACAAAACAAGTACCAAAGGTAACTCAATACCATTTGTATACAAACAGGAAATTTTATTGAATTCTAGTCCGGACAAGACTGACCACGGCTCTGATACCAACTTGTAACGCCCTATTTCTATTAAAGCGATAAAACACGCGAATAATACAAATATACAAGAAATAGACATCAGATCTCCAATAATCCTAAAAAAAACATGCATATAAAAATTTCTTAACAGTCGCAGCGGATATAAACATACATCTCCAAAAATATACATGTCAATATACATCGCCAAATGAAATCTCCAAATCCCGACACACAAGTAAAAAATCAACAACAGAATAAATCTAGTACAACAAAAGAAAATGACATCCTAATCAGAGCCTAATCCAAGACTCCAAAAACGAATAACGGAGATAGCTCCCGCTATCCTCAAGCACTCACCAAGCAAGCTAAAGGATCACTCCTGCATATCGTCTACCCATTCATACAAATAGGTAGGCGGTCAAGATCACTAGGGGTTAGCTTCACATCAATCATAATCAAAATAAACAATTTGAAATATATACATTGAACTCAACTTCAATCAATTGCACAATGGATAATTCAACTTCAAAATTATTGATCAACACAACCAAGTTTACAACATCACCAACATGCAATTTACCAATCACATTCACTCACCAAACACATATACATGATTCCTATAAGTTGTAATGCCCTATTTATTTATCTAATTATTTTTGGTTGAGTTTAGAGTCTTTTATGTGACTTATGTGATTTAAGTTGATTTATGACGTATTGTTGTGTATTAATATTTTATGAAGTGGCTTTATATTATTATTTAGAAGAATATGTTGGAAATTAGAATAATTAGACTTGGAGGGGCTGCTTTAGAAATAATCAAGAATAAGGGGTGTTAAGTAGAAAATCTGCTAAGTATATAAAGAAAAACAGGAGACAACACATATTAGGTTTTACATAAGTCTTTGGGAGAAAGAGGAGAAGAGGAGAACCAAGAGAAGAGAGAACCTATAGAGTCTTGCAATCACCAATCTAAGGTAAGAGTGGGACTAATATTCTCTAATCTTAAGTTGTATAATTCTGAAATTGAATTTAGCATGTAGTTTTGTTGTTTTTCATGAGAAGTTGAGAATTAGGGTTAAGAATCGGATTTTGAAGGTAGAACTTGTAGAATTGGATGTTAGGAGTGTAGAAAGTCCGTAGAATTCATAGATAATTGAATGATCATAGGTTGAGTTTCCTATCAATTTTGGGTTTAGGTTGATGAAAATTGGATTTTTGGGGTTAAAAATCGCACTTCCCGACAGAAACCCTGTTACGTTTGCCACCGTGAGTAGACTGCTCGCCACGGCGAGCTAGGTGTAACAGAGAGCAGTGTTTGCTCGCCGCCAACTCGCCACGGCGAGTAACCGTGTAACGGAGAGCAATGTTTGCTCGCCACGGCGAGTAACCTAGTAGTGCTGTACTTTTTCATGTTCTTGTGTTGTATTCATACATTTCTGTTTTGAGTTAGCCTTTAGTGCATGCCTGAAAACTTTAGGTGATATTATCAGTTCTAATGGCCTTGTTTTGTATGAATAACTTTGTTAATGAATTATTACATGAAGGTTTGTATATATGTTGATGATTATATGATGTTGCAATTAAATGATGAATAATCATGAGATTATAAGGTTGGAGTTGTCAAGTCGTTGATGTCATACGTTGTTGTTAATTATGTTGTTGAGTCCATGCATACTCATATAAAGTTGGGGGCTTGATGCCCTGTTGAATGTATAATCATTCATATATATAAGTTGGGGGCTTGATGCCCTGTTGAATGCTTGATCATTCATACCACGTTGAGGGCCTATGCCCTATAAGTTGGGGGCTTTATGCCCTGTTGAATGCTTGATCATTCATACCACGTTGAAGGCCTATGCCTTATAAGTTGGGGGCTTGATGCCCTGATTGGTACCACATGCACATTGCATAGTCGAGTTGTTGTTGCGTCGTTGCATCGTCGTTAATGTTGAGTTGTTGTTAGTTGTTGTTGTGTTTCAAATGCTAAGTAGGAACCAATGAAGCATATGTGAAATATTATTGACGATAAGTATATGTGAACTATTATTGTTGTCAATTATTGTTGTTTAAGTTGTTAAGTTCCATTGATGAATTATATGCTTATTATTATTGAATGTGAAATCTCACCCCTTCTATTTGAATGTTGCCCCTATGTTGGTAACGTGCAGATAGCCAGGCCTAGCTGCTGATGTGAGTTGACTCTCTCGTGCGTCGTTTTAGGGTCGCTCTAATACGTAACGGGATGGGGATTTTTGCTGTGTTTTCCACTGTTGCGTATTAAACTTATGAACCATGTTGTTGAACCTTTTTGGATTAAGATTTTCCTTTGAGTTATTTATGTTGAGGCCGTAGTGCTAAAGATTGTTGAACAAAGTTGTTGATTTGAAATAATTTTCCGGTGCGATATAAATGAATCTTGACAAGGTTGATTTGAATAAATAGTAACTTTACTCTATTTATACTTGTTTTGTAGTGTGACATTCCGTTTTACGTTGAATATTCTGATTATTTGTATTATTTACATTGTTGGGAAAATGGGGTGTTACAATATGCATGCGGTACCATCACCAACAAGGTCGTCACCTTTGATGCAACAAAAACATCATAGTCGTCGTCAATTCGAATATATAAAATCCATCACCATCATGCATAAACATATGACTCAAACAACAATGCATATGTTCACACAATCAATCCAGCACATTATCATCATGATTAGCATATATGCATTCCCCAACATCGACTACATCATATAAATCAACAACTTCACACGATTTCTCACAATCCATGGCGAGCTTAGACAATTAGCTCTCAGGTAAAATTCCATTTTCACTTCAAAATCCCAATTTTGAATCCCCAATGACCAAATTTGTCCCCAAGGTTTGTCTAAACGTTTATAGACATGAAAAGGAACTCAAATCCATATAAAACTTGAACCAAAACATCATTTCATCATAAATCACCATTTGACCCATTTTTGTTAAACTTTCAAAAACCACATTAATTCACACCACAACTCTATGATTATCATTATCCAAGGTTTCAATCATCAACAACAACATCTCATAACAACAGCAACATCAATTAAATATGAATTCATCAACAACTCATCAACAATAATGTCATACTTCATCAATTTTAAGTAAAATACAAAGTATTCACATATATACATCTTAAGCATGTAATTTCAACATCAACAACTTAATTATCATCAAATTCACATACCCAAACATTGCATCAAAACATGAGCACGAAATTCAACAATTAAATTAACAATAATCACTTTTCACAATTAAGCACTTATGGGTTTTAAGTAGAAAAGAGATTATACAAAAGATTATGAGAGAATACTAGCCCCCTTACCTCAAATCTTCACAAATCTAAGCTAATGCTTCACTTTAACTCCAATCCCTTGAATCTCTACCCTCTTCTTGCTCTCCAAGTTCTTCTCTCTTCAAAACGCTCTTTCTCTTCCTCTAGCTCTTTCTCTTTCTACCTCTCTCAAAAGTTTTTGTGAAAAGAACAAATAATTCTAAGTGACCTAATTTTCCTCAATGACTAAGGTTTAAATAGGCTCATCACTATTGGGTTTAACTATTTATGTCTTAATGGGCTCAAAACACTCATTAACCAATTATAATGTTTTTACCCACTTACGGCTAAAAGTTATCGAATAGTTACCGGCTCTTAACTAATTACCACAATTGACTAGTAACTTAATAAAAATATAATTCCCACTTACCACTCTAAAAATAATTCTTACAGTGAAATTACTAATTTACCCTTTCTCATAAAATGACCAAAATACCCTTATAACACGAAAACCCATCAAAATGCACCCAAAGACAATTAATCACATACAAGCATACATAAACACACATAAATAAATAATAAAATAAATCTAGCGAAAAACGGGCTGTTACAAAGACTACCTGAGAAATATTGGCATCAAATAGAGCTTTACCTCCGTCGAGCGCCCTTAAGCCAACGGCCTGGCCGAGGCAACGAACAGGGTGATCTTACGAGGAATATGAAGAAGACTAGACGAAGCCAAAACTAGTTCGGCTGACGAGTTACATACAGTCTTTTGGGGCTATAGAACAATTCCTCACTCTACGAAAGGAGAGTCACCTTTCCAACTCACCTATGGGACAGAAGCGGTCATTTCCATTGAGTTCTCAGCCAACACGGTGAACCTAAGGAAGGAACTTAAGTTCGTCGACGAAATCAGGATCGAAGCTACCTTGCAAGAAATAACGCTAAAAGAAAAAATAGCTGCTCGTTCCTTGACGAAAAAAGAAAGATTCTGGCTGCCAACTAAGAGGGACCCTACATAATCCGAATGAAAACTAGAATGGTAGCTTACAGTCTCGATGACCTCATAAAAGGCCCAATTCCAAGAACTTGGAACGCCGAAAAACTAAAAAGGCATCACACTTAGATGTAAAACAAAGCCAAACAAACTCTAAGGAACATACCTAGTTCAATACAACGAACTTCATGCTCTCCAACAAACGAGCAATTACAACGGAGGAGGAAAGTCGTACCACTCCAAATCCAAAACATGTAGAAAGGATAATTAAAATCTACACGACATAATTGCTCGATGTGTTAGGTAGAACCCCAACTCGCGATGAGTTATTTACGCCTAGGTGCGATTGAACTTAAATTGATTTTTTCATTCATCCACCGTTATACATCTGAAACACAACTTTGGACACACATCCAGATAAACGATCTCTTGGATGTGAAATGCTTCTAACACATACCCCGCGTAAAAGTTAGGACTATCACGCTCGGATCCCCTTTCTTTGCAAAGCAACACATTAGGTATTCGTTCCAATCGAGCAACGAGTACGGGGGGAGAAAGGGTAAACTTTTAATTCAGAACATCGAGTTAAATTCAAGAGACATGGACTATAGCTTCTGAACAACTTCATAACCTAAATTCCTATTCAGAGGCAACAATTTTAATGAGACACAAAGTGCATGTTCAAATTTTTCTTTATGAAATCAAATCTTTTAACAATTAAAGGCTTAGTGAATATATCAGTCCATTGATGTTCAAGATCAATGAATTGTATATCCAAAATTCCTTTTTGAACATAGTGTTTGATTTCAATATGCTTAGCTCTAGAATGTAAAATTGGATTCTTTGACAAACAAATAGCAGCAATATTATCACAATAAATGGGAATACTGTTTTCATTAATCTGATAATCTTCTAACTGATGTTTTACCCAACGTAGTTGTGTACAACAACTTGCAGCTGAGATGTACTATGCTTCTGCTATTGACAAAGCAATAGTTGCTTGTATTTTGCTAGCACATGATATCAGATTCTAACCAAGAAACTAACAGTTTCCACTAGTTGATTTTCTTTCAATCCTGTCCCCAGCATAGTCAACATCACAGAATCCAACCAAATTATAATTTATGGATTTCCTATAGAGGAGTTCAAGATCTGCTGTTCATTTCAAATACCTGAAGATTCTCTTAACAGTAGTTAAATGAGATTCTCTAGGATCTGACTGGAATCTTGCACACAAGCATACACTGAATAAAATATCTGGCCTAGATGCAGTGAGATATAACAAAGAACTTATCATACCTTAGTACACCTTCCGATCAACCTTTGATCCAATATCTTCTTTACTTAAGGTGCAAGTTGAATGCATTGGTGTGTTCATGTCTTTGCAATCTTCAAGCTTGAACTTTCTTCAGAAGCTCCTTAGTGTATTTTGACTGATGAACATATACTCCATCTTTGCATTGGTTGATTTAAATTCCTAGAAAGAACTTCAATTCTCCAATCATGCTCATTTCAAACTCATCCTGCTTTAACTTAGAGAATTCCTTGCAAAGAGATACATTAATTGAACCAAATATTATATCATCAACATAAATTTTCACAACAAGAATGTCTTTCTCAAGAGTTCTTCTGAAGAATGTTGTGTCAACTTGACCTCTTTTAAAATCATTTTCAGTCAAGAAATTACTTAGTCTATCATACCAGGCTCTATGAGCTTGTTTAAGACCATATAGTGATTTCTTGAGCCTATAAACATGGTCAGGATACATAATATCCTCAAAACCAGGAGGTTGTTTGACAAACACTTCTTCTGATATCACTTTATTGAGAAATGCACTCTTGACATCCATCTGATATAATATAATGCCACGATTTACTGCATAGGATAAAAGTGACCTGATTTCTTCCAATCTTGCAACTGGAGCAAATGTTTTAGTATAATCAATGCCTTCTTGTTGACTGTAACCTTGAGCAACAAGTCTAGCTTTGTTTCTGATCAGTCACCCTTCTCATTAAGCTTATTCCTAAACACCCATTTTGTTCCAATAATGTTCTTATGGTCCAGTTTGATTATAAGATCCCATATATCATTCCTTTGAAACTGATTGAGTTCTTCTTGCATGGCTATTATCCAACCATCATCAGTAAGTGCTTCTTCTACAGTAGCAGGTTCTATCATTGATAACAAACCCATCATAGACTCTTCTTGTCTGAAATATGATCTTGTTCTTCTAGGACTCTCTTTGTTTCCAATGATTAGATCATCTGGATGTGAAGACTTATACTTGAATGTGTTCTTGGATTGATTGGCTTGCTGAGAACCATCTTGAGCTTCATCAGAAGCTTCTTCATTGTGAGCATCTGGAGAGGGATCATCTTCTTGACTTTCATCAAAATCTTGAGTTTGATTAGGTTCTAAAGTCTCTGGAATTAAACCTGTATATCTAGAGAGGGATCATCTTCTTGACTTTCATCAAACACCTGTATATTTGCAAAACTTTCAACTATCTCTGGAATTTCACTTCCAGGCTCTTTGTCATCAAATTTGATGTGCATTGATTCTTCAACACATTGTGTTTCTGAATTATACACTATGTATGCCTTTGACCTTTCAAAGTAACCTAAGAAGATTCCTCTTTGGGCTTTGACATCAAATTTCTGTAGGTAGACTTTGTTATTTAGAATGTAACATGTACATCCAAATTGATGAAATTAAGAGATATTAGGTCTTCTTCCTTTAAAGAGTTCATATGCTATTTTGTTCAATATAGGTCTGATATATATTCTATTTTGAATATAACATGATGTATTCACTTCTTCTGCCAAGAAATTTTTAGCCAAATTGTTTTCATGAATCATGGTTCTAGCCATTTCTCGTAAAGATCTATTATTTCTCTCTACAACCCCATTTTTTTGTGGAGTTCTAGGAGAAGAGAATTCATGGACAATTCCATGTTTTGTAAAAAAAGTTTCTAATGACTTATTTTCAAATTCTCATCCATGATCACTTCTAACTTTTAAAATATTCATTTCTTTTTCAGACTGTATTTGAGTGCAGAAGTTACTAAATACATCATCTTTAGTTCTAAGGAATTTTACCCAAGTTCATCTTCTATAATCATCAACAATGACTAATCCATATTTACTTCCATATATAGATGCAGTGCTAACTTGTCCAAATAAATCAATATGGAGTAGTTCTACGGGTCTTGAGGTTGAAACAATGTCTTTTGTTTTGAAAGATGACTTAACAATTTTCCCTTTCTAGCATGCACCACAAAGTGCATCTGAATGATAATCAATGTTTGGTAGGCCTTTGACAAGTTGTAACTTGCTAAGCATAGAGATTAATCTCCAGTTAGCATGTCCCAACCTTCTGTGCCACATCCATTTCTAATCATTCACTGATAGAAGACAAACTACCTTCTGATCAATCAGTTCAGAAAAGTTAATTTTATAGACATTATTTTTCCTCTTTCCCTTGAAAATTATGGACTTTTCATTTTTGTTGATTATTGTGCAACTGGTCTTATCAAACATCACATCATAACCACTATCACAAAATTAACTAATGTTAAGTAAGTTATGTTCAAAACCATCTAATAGCCACACATTATTAATAGAGATCGAAGAGTTAGCAATAGTTCCTGATCCAATGATCTTGCCATTCTAGTTCCTCCAAATCCCACATTTCCTTCCTCTTTCATTGTTACGGTTAGGAACATAGACCTTTCTCTTGTCATGTGTCGTGAACAACCACTGTTCAAGTACCATGACTTATGATCCTCTTTTACTCTCAGGCATATCTGCAACATTAACAATTTCAGACTTAGGTACCCATATCTTTATGGGTCCTTTGGGGTTAGTACTGAAGGTTTTACTCTTCTTCTTTTGTACCCTGTGTTGCAAGTTTGATGGTTTCTGCTCACTTAATACCTTAGGTTTAATACCTTTTAGTTTTGGTTCCCAAGAAGCAACAATTGTTTTCTTTCTTTGAAGCATAGACTTTAAGATACCAGACTCCGAGTTCATTAAACTCTGAGGTACATGTTATGATTCTAAAAAAATCATAACACATTGAGTCTGAAGATGAAGCAAAAGTAGCTGTGAGGTTAGTGGCTACATTAACATCAGATGCTGAACCTGACTCTGATTCTGAAGACGAAAATGAGGTATATTCTAAAATTCCCAGAGAAGAACTTATTGAGTCACTTAAAGAACTCCTTACACATTTTGAACTGAGAACCAATGAGTTGAAAGATTTAAAAGAAAAATATGTTGGTCTATTGAAACAACAAGAATCAACTCCATTGGATCTAAAAGCTTCTGAAGAAGAACTTAGAGGTTTTGACTTCATTTGTAAAACTTATGAAGAGAAACTCAAGTTTCTATGTCAGAAGCTACAAGAAAAGTGTAATGGAAAATCTTTAAGCAAACATGAAATTGCTCTTGAAGATTTCATTATATCTGGTATTGACAGAAGCAAAGTGGCTTATATGATTTACAGTATTTACAAAAACAATGGTAAAGGGATTGCATTTTCAGACGATAAATCTAATGAAATCAATCTTTAAGCATGTTGTGAATGCATCAAGGAAGGATTGAAAACCTTCTTTGTACCTGAAGGTGCTTGAAACTATGGTTCGATCAGAACCTGAAGCTTCCAGCTCTAAGGCTAAGATCACTTCAAAGCCAAAGAACTCTAAGCCTAAGGCCATGATAAACTCTGACACTGAAACTTCAAAGATCAAGATTGTGAAGAAATTAGAACCTGTTCCTCTAAGTTTGCTGAAACTGGAATCTGAAGTCCTGAAGTCCAAGTGTAAGAAGAACAAAACAGTTATTGCTTCTTGGGAACTAAAATCTAAAGGTGTTAAACCTAAGATGTTAGTTAATCAGAAGCAGTCAAGCTTACAGCACAGGGTACAAGAAGTGAAGAGTAAAACTTCCAGTACTAACCGCAAAGGACCCATAAAGCAATGGGTACCTAAATCTAAACTTGTCAATACTGCAGATATGCCTAAGAGCAAAGGAAAAGCAAAAATTGTGGTACCTAGACAGCGGTTGCTCAAGACATATCACAGGAGAGAAGTCTATGTTCCTCACTCTCACAATGAAAGAAGGAGGAAATGTTAATTTTGGAGGCAACTAGTCTGCCAAGATCATTGGTACGGAAACTATTGGTAATTCCTCTATCTCTATCAATAATGTGTGGTTGGTAGATGGTCTTGAACATAACCTATTGAGTATTAGTCAATTTTGTGACAATGGTTATGATGTGATGTTTGGAAAGACCAACTGCACAGTAATCAACAAAGATGACAAATCCATAGTATTTAAGGGAAAGAGAACAGAGAATGTCTACAAAATCAACTTCTCTAAATTGGTTAATCAGAAGGTAATTTGCCTTCTATCTGTGAATGATAAGAAATGGGTATGGCACAAAAGGTTGGGACATGCTAACTGGAGGTCAATCTCTAAGCTTAGTAAGTTACAACTTGTTAAGGGCCTACCTGATATTGACTATCATTCAGATGCACTTTGTGGTGCATGCCAAAAAGGGAAGATTGTGAAATCATCTTTTAAAACAAAAGACATTGTCTCTACCTCCAGACCCTTAGAATTACTCCATATTGATTTGTTTGGACCAGTTAACACTACATCCTTATATGGAAGTAAATATGGATTGGTCATTGTTGATGATTACAGTAGATGGACTTGGGTTAAATTCCTGAGAAGCAAGGATAATGCTTATGATGTATTCAGTAACTTCTGCACTCAAATTCAGTCTGAAAAGAAATGAAAATTTTAAAAGTAAGAAGTGATCATGGTGGAGAGTTTGAAAATAAGCCATTTGAAACTTTTTGTGAAAAACATGGAATTGTCCATGAACTCTCTTCTCTTAGAACTCCACAACAAAATGGGGTTGTAGAGAGAAAGAATAAAACTTTACAAGAAATGGCAAGAACCATGATTCATGAAAATAATTTAGCTAAACATTTCTGGGCAGAAGCAGTGAATACAACATGTTATGTCCAAGATAGAACCTATATCAGAGCTATCTTGGAGAAAACATCATATGAACTCTTCAAGGGAAGAAGACCCAATATCTCTTACTTTCATCAATTTGGATGTACCTGTTACTTTCTAAATAACAAGCTCTACCTAAAGAAATTTGATGTCAAGGCCCAAAGAGGAATCTTCTTGGTTCCTCTGAAAGGTCAAAGGCGTACAGAGTGTATAATTCACAGACACTCTGTGTTAAAGAACAATGCATGTTAAATTTGATGATAAAGAGTCTGGAAATGAAACTCCAAAGCAAGATGAAAGTTTTGCAGATATACAGGTTTCTGAAGATACTTCAAAACCTGATCAGACTAGTGAATCTGAAGATAGTCCAGAAGCTGATCCCACTCCAAAAGCTCAAGATGAAGTTGCTTCTGATGTAGCACAAGATGGCTCTCAGCAAGCTAATCAATCCAAGAATACATTCAAGTACAAGTCTTCACATCCTGAGAATCAAAACATTGGAAAAAAAGAGAGTCCTAGAAGAACAAGATCACATTTCAGACAAGAAGAGTCTATGATAGGACTGTTATCAGTGATTGAACCTACTACAGTTGATGAAGCACTTTCAGATGATGGATGGATATTAGCTATGCAAGAAGAGCTCAATCAATTTCAACGAAATGATGTGTGGGATCTGGTACCCAAACCTCTACAGAAGAACATTATTGGAACAAAATGGGTATTCAGAAATAAGCTGAATGAATAAGAAACAAAGCTAGACTTGTTGCTCAAGGCTACAGTCAACAAGAAGGCATTAATTATACTGAAACTTTTGCTCCAGTTGCAAGATTGGAAGCAATCAGGTTACTTCAATCCTATGCAGTTAATCATGGCATAATATTATATCAAATGGATGTCAAGAGTGCATTTCTTAATGGAGTCATAGAAGAAGAAGTGTTTGTCATGAAACCTCCTGGTTTTGAGGATCTTAAGAATCTTGACCATGATTATAAACTTAAGAAATCACTATATGGCTTGAAACAAGCTCCCAGAGCTTGGTATGATAGACTAAGTAATTTCCTGATTAAAAATGATTTTAAAAGAGGTCAAGTTGACACAATACTCTTCAAAATGACTCTTGAGAAAGAAATTCTTATTGTGCAAATATATTTTGATGATACAATATTTGGTTCTACTAATGTATCTCTTTGCAAGGAGTTTTCTAAGTTAATGCAGGATGAATTTAAAATAGCATGATGGGAGAATTAAAGTTCTTCCTTGGAATTCAAGTTAATCAATTCAAAGATGGAGTATATGTTCATCAAACAAAGTATGAAGGTGAGAAAAACCACAAAAGGGGGGGGGGG
>Ga0228711_1004935_pt1 | contig 20368 bp, 7 predicted proteins | sample MedpolnodulmetaG_2_FD_177996 | JGI IMG/M metagenome (GOLD analysis project Ga0228711, IMG submission 177996) | Root nodule microbial communities from Medicago polymorpha collected in Santa Monica, California, United States - brown nodules | ecosystem: Host-associated > Plants > Roots > Nodule... | reverse complement strand
ACTATATACTTTGAGCTCAGATGAGAAATAATCTCACTCTTGTTTATATATATGTGAGATCAAGACAAATGTGTACACAATATTATATACATACAATTTAAAATTCTCGTCATTGCCATATACTCTTTTGCACACTATAAAATATGGCATAGCTTAAGAGACTTTAAACATAGTCTCATTCTAATATGTTGAGATATATATTAAAATTCTTTTTTTATCTCAATAAGCATCATAATTGGATGTTTAAGTCAATTTTGTTGGAATATGCACAATAACCTCTTAGCATGCAAATATATGTTGTGCTTCTCTTTTACCAACATTCCATATTTTATGAGGTAATAAATAATAAGTACGATGTATAATATCAATACTCCTATCGAGTATGATCTTTTGTTCTTGAAGTACTTATAAACTGAGATAATCATAAATGTTCGTTCATTATAGACATTCTAGTGACCACATTAATCCATATTTTATTTTCTTTAAACTAAGTGTTTATGTTGATCCATTTCGGAGATTCTTGAATTTACTATTTTCTTATGGATTTTCATAGTCATATGTTTTGCTAAAACGTGGATTAATTGAATGTCAAAGAACATTTATTGATTTTGACTAAATGTAATTACTCTCTCTTTATAGGCTACCCCTATAAGTAATTACTATTCTTATACATATGTGGATATATGACTTTTATGAAATTGAAAACTCATTAGCAGAACCACTAACCACAAACTTATATAAATAAGTATTGTAACTCATAATGATTTGATTAAGTCTATGATATTTTGGGTTAGTGGGAGTTTGTTATAGCATTTTTTAATGCTTGGACCATTCTTTAATGACACACCCTTTTAATTCAAATGTGTCACTATAAATTCATCATTTGTTAGAAAAGTGAGTCTTTGATCTGTATGATTTGTTTTCCCTATCAGATTCAATTTCTGCAGCATTAAAGCTTACTTCTCTTTTGAATGATTAGTGTTTTGACCATACATGTAATTTTAAAATTTAAATTCTTTATGACAAGTGAAATTTTATATTCTTTTAGTAATTGAATATTGTCATCCAAGTGGGAGATTGTTGGATTAATTACTTAATTAATCAATTATGGATTGACAATAATCAATTATTATAAGTTAATATTATATTATAAATTATGGTCTATTGTGTTAAACACTAATTAATTGATGAATATGTGTGATTGGACTATTCTTTCTAAATGGACAGTGATGAGTTGGACCATTTAGTTAAGTCCAATGAGAGGTCCCTGTCCTCAGCCGTTTAGCTATTTAAACACCATTCCATCAGACGGTTAATCATTCTGAACATTCTGGTGCTAATCGGAATGAGGGTAGTCATCAACCTAATTCAATTCAAAGGTACACAATTTCTTCTTCCTTCTCTATGATATGCCATAATTTGTATCCAGTGAAACATGGCTAAACTCTTAAAATTTTATCAAATGATTGACGAGTCCAATTATTATAAGTACTAACTATATCTACTACTTAACTTTTTTTGACAGAAAAATCCAATTAATGTAAGTACTAACTATATCTACTACCTAACTTTTTTTGACAGAATACCATTAGTATTTCCTCTATTTAAAAATGAGTGTCAAAATTTTGCATACTATTAAAAAATGCCAAAATAAAAATAAAAATCAAAAGACAACGTTTTTACTAAACTACTCCTAATGATAATTGATGTGTTTCCCGCAAAAGTAGACTATATTACATTAAAAATAATATACACAACATTAATCATATGACATAATTGTAAAAGTTTACATTAAAAAGTAAAGATGATATTTATTTTAAAACAATTTTTTTTTAAAACGACACTCATTATAATTTATAAATCGACACTCATTTTATTGTGCTAACTGCTAAGAATGAATGCAATAAATACGAAGGTGCACAACCCAAAATGGATAGGCATGCATCATGCATGTATCAAATCCCACTCTAAATTATTGCATTACATTTAAATAATGTCGGTCCAGCAAATATTGGATGTGGTAGAGAAAACAGATATGTAGATGCCTATCAAATATTGGTTGTTATCTAGTCTTTTGTTAGCTGATAGTATGACGATTACGTACTACCCGTCATTTGATTCTGTGTGATATTATTAAAATTAAATAAATTTTAGAATGAAACCTTTTAAAGTTGATAATAATATTTTAGAAAAATATTATTATTAATTTTCACTTAAGTTCTACTTTTTAGTTTTTTTCATTTAAATTGCTACATAAATACATTTTATAACCATAACCTTATTTGTTGTAGAAAATAAAACATAACTGTTTTTTAGAAATAATAAGCACATATTTGATTTTTATTGAATGTTAACGTAAAACTATTTTTTTTTGGTAGTGAATGTAAAACTATTTTATACTAGTAACATATGGTCTATTTTTCCTTCAAGGGCTCAGGATAATGAAGGGAGAAAAATAAAGAGAAAGAAAAAGAATATTATGTGAGCATGAGAGAGAAAATTGTCTAAAAATTGTTAAAAAATAATTGTATAAATATAATTTCCCTATAAGGAGGAATTAATATTTAATCAACTATCCTCTACAAAAAAAAATATTTAAGTCAACTATACATCTATAATCAGCAAGCAACAACCCAATGAACATTTGTAAAAAAAAAAAAATCGATGAACAATAGCGTAAATAAATCTAGTGAAACACTTGATAGGGAAAGAAGAAAATTTAGAGGTAAAAATAGAAGGCCTACATATTTTATTATAAGAGTATCTTCAATAGGGAGTTTTTTTTTAAAGGATCTTCAACGGAGAGTTATTTACTTAATAAGAAGTTCAAAATATTAAGTACCTCTATTGGAAGAAAAAAAAATTATACTTATTAGTTACCGACAATTGTATAAGAACTTTCTTTTTCTTTAACAATTGACGGATCCACGCGATCAAAATAAAAAATAAAATAGATAAAAGTTGGTCTCACCGTCTTAAATTCATGTGATTCTTGCTCTCTTAAATTTCTTTTGATTTATTTTTTAGATGCACACATTAAAGTACATATTAGTGAGGCCTATATAAAAACATTTTTAGTTTATTACTGTTCGAGTCATTGCATTAGTAATATGTTACTACCAAGGCTCGTGCCAAAATAATATGTTACCACCATTCCCTATTTTCCCCAAAATAGTGTCCAAAAACCACCTTCCTCCACTCACCCACATCACTCCTCTTAATTATAAGTATGACACATGGATGAACGTTGAAAAGAGAGAAAGTTAACCGAAAATATGTTAAAAACAATTTTCAAGAGAACTGGAGGAACCCACTTGGGTTGGTCTAGTGGTATTGGCTTGAGACCTGGAAGTGTACTCCTCCTCAAGGTCTCAGGTTCGATTCTCTCTGGTGCTAATTTGAGGGGGTTAGTTTAACTTCTTCAAAAAAAAAGAAAAGAATTGGAGGACCACCCATTGAGAGATTTCAACATAAGTACTGGACAGAACAGTACAAGAAAGAACAACACAACACAAGGTGGAACAGTACACGACAAATTTTTATGACATTGAATAATTTTTTGTTTTATACGATTTTTGGGGATAAAATGCAATTTTGGTATTTTAGACAACATGTACGTGGGACAAAAAGTTGTGCTGTGGTTTGGTGAGGGACAAAAATATCAGTTTTTATCCTGTCTCATGCCTCCAGTTTGTCCTGTACCAGAAACAGTTTTACAAATCAAACACTGGACAACTGGAATTGTTCTGTCATGTCCTTCGTTTTTTAGCAAATCAAACGCACCCAGAGAATAGGCTAGGCCGAACTAGGCCTTGTAAGTACTAAATCTGACCTGTCAAAAAAAAGTTTGTGGTGGCCGAGGTTTGAACCTCAGACCTTACATATATTATGCATTGTCATTACCAACTAACTAAGCTCAAGATGACATGAACCTTTATTTTTTTAATAAGACACTTCATGTTTAGTTGTTTTCAATGTTTATTGATTGTATGTACTATTATTATGCATCATTTATTGTCAATCTTTTTCAAATATCATTTTTCTTCTTTTTCATTCAAAATAGTTAAAAAAAATTAAAAACTTAAATGGTTGTCTTTATCTTAAAACAATCCAACTATACCATTTCGACCCATTGTACTACTGGTGAGGCTGACCCAGTTCCCAAACTTCTCACCCAAATACTACCCAATTTAGTAAAACTATCACTTTTTTCATCCTATGAGTTTTTCGCACGCCTTATTTAAATTCTAAAATACAAAATATTTCAACATGTTTTTGACGTTTTTGTGGGGTGCTTATGTCGTTAAGATTCTATAATTCGAACCGCACAGGGCACACGAGAAATTAACAAGTTGAGAAAAGAAGGAATCATTGAGTAAATGATTCAGAATTACAGATAAGCTCCTCAATACACTACTCAGATATCATCTCTTATCAAATACACACACTCTAGAATTACTCTCCTAAATATACGCTAACCTGAGTATTACTTTTTTTAGTGACCTCCCTTTTGAGGGCAATCCCTCTTTATAGGTTTTCCATACAACAACTTCAACTCTACCATGGTCACCGGTAGTTTTCAAATGGAATTTTATTTCTGTTCCGGTATGAAACTTTAGGACAAAGGCTAGCAATATACCATGCTCGAAGTCTACGGTGTTCAGTGTGTAATATCTGCCGAAATGACTTGTCTTTCTTTGGGGTGGCCACTCCGTCCATGGTGTGATTCACGCCCCGAAAACATGGCATACTGGGATTAACATTAATTCATGTGCACACTCCATTATCATATGATCATGTTTATTCTTTTAACCAAGGCAGCAATTAAAAGTTTTTCTTCTACATTGATACTTCTCTAACTTCATCAAGACCATTTAAACACACCTTAAACAATACTGTTCACCATAGTTCACATCAAAACTCAATCAAACGTTCATCAAATCCCCAAAAACTAGTTGCAGAACTAGTCATATCATTCCTCAATACACAAGGTCTTTCCTTTTTGGAATATAATCTAAATAAAACCTCAATTCACAAGATGCTCAATATCAATGTCCTTTAAAAACTATGCATACCCCCAGTTTGCAAATTTGTAAAACCAGAGGGAATCCTCTTACACGTACCCAACTGAGCCAACACATGAATTGAACAAATATCTTGACACAACATGTAAGCGCATTTTTGGATTAGCAACTGCATAATCATAATGCTACTATGATTTTGACAAAAACTACACTCTCTAGTCACTATTATAATAAAAGGTTAAATATGTTTTTCGTCCTTACATTTTGCGCCCCTCTGAAGAATAGTTCCTACATTTCATTAAATGTTTTTAAAATCCTCATATTTTATCTCCGATATCAAAATTAGTCCTTGTTGTTAATTCTATAACAGAATGCTGATGTGGCAGTTAGTGGATCCCAATTATTTTAGGGTTAAATATGTTTTTGGTCCTTACATTTTACGTGACTTTGAAGAATAGTCCTTGTTATTTTAGGAATTTTAAAAACATTTATTGAAATGTAAGGACTATTTTTGAAAGTCACGCAAAATGCAGGGACTAAAAACATATTTAACCTTAAAATAATTGAGACCCACTAAATGTCACGTCAGTATTCCGTTAGAGAATTAACAGCAAGGACTAATTTTGATAACGAAGATAAAATGTGGGGATTTTAAAAACATTTAATAAAATGTAGGGACTATTCTTCAAAGGGGCATAAAATGTAAAGACTAAAAACATATTTAACCCTATAATCAAAATACAACCTTTTAGGATCATTAAATAACTGATGTATCTAGTAAAATAGTGTCATATACATGAGTTATTCGATGAACCTAAAAAGTAAATTTTTGCTTAAACAGAAGGGTGTACAGTTCAAAATTTCAACAACGTCAAACTCACATTTAATCCAAACATGACTAAGAAATTAAGGTCATTAAAAATTCATGAATGCCCTCCAAAAGTTTGATATTATCCATCCAAACCAAACATCCCTTACAAAAAATGCCTTGACATCTTCCACCACAAGTTTTTCTTTCTAAAACAAACACAACCATCCAAATTGATTTTCATTTTTCACCAAACTTGAAATACAAAACATTAATTAATCCTAATAGAAATCAGTCACATCTTCAAAGACTAAGAGAAGCAACACAAAAAAGTTTAAAAACTGGATAACAAAGGTTAGAACTCGAAACACAAGTTACACACAAATACAACTTACTAAGAGATTCGTTAGCATAGTGTGGTAGTGGACCCGGATCCACTACCTTTGTCTGTCTCTCTCCTATACTATGAAGCATTGACACACGCCGACACAGATAATAATTTGAGAAGTGTCGGTGTCAGACAACAATGCGTGTAGGGACACACCTAATCCGAGGAGTGTCCATGCTTCCTAGCTTCTACATTGCACTATCTCCCTCTTGTCTTATTTATCGTTTCTCTTTCATCTCTCTCATTCACGAAAATGCACTAAAGTCACAATGATTTTTCCGCCACCAAAGTCGCTGAATTCCAATCTATGTAGTAGTAGTAGCAGGATTTGGCAAAACCCCTTTAGCTTCAACAAACCTATACATATACCAAGACCCAACAGACCTATAAGGCTTCCATTTCTGACACAAACCCTCCATTTTTTCAGGAGAAGGCAAACCCTTAAGACCATACAATTTCTCAACACCTCTCCTCACAACAAGATCACCAACAGGCAAAACATCAGGACGATGTAGTGTAAAAATCATAAACATATGAACCGACCAAGGTCCAATTCCCTTAACCGACATTAGTTTCTCATAAAGCATTTCATCGTCCATTTCAACAATCGATGAATCCGATAAAAACCCATCAGCGTATTTGGTTGCTAGGTCGTGAATGTAGGTTGCTTTTCGCGCCGAGATTCCTACGGAACGAAGAGTGTCTGGTGAAAGGGATAAAACGGTGGTTGGGAGGATTGAGGATTGGTTTGTGAAGAGTGAAATGAAGCGTTGTTCGATTGAGGCTGATGCTTTGATGGAGAGTTGTTGAGAGATTAGGGTTTTGATGAGAGAGAAGAAAGGTGTGATTTTTGAATTTGAGAATTGGGGTGGAGGGAAGGTGTTGATGATGGTGGAGAGGAGTGGGTCGGCGGCGCGGAGGTGGTTGAGTGCGGTGGCGATTTCGTTTTGTGATGTTAATGGTTTTGGGATTGTTGGTGTGAGAAGGGGAAAGTGTGGTTTTTTCACTTCTTCTTTGGTTTTGATGGTGGGTTTTAGGATTTTTTTGGCGGGGAAGGTGATTTTTGAAGAGATTAAGGTTTTAACGATTGGGGGTTGTGGGTTGGTGATGGGGGTGGGGTTGGATTTGATTTGAGATCGAGTTCGTTTCATGGTTGTTTGTCCGAAGACTCAAGTTTGCTTAATGGAATCTCTTTTTTTCACTAATGGACCGACTCTCTTTCTTGATCTACTAAAATAACGATTTTTTAAACCCCACCAACATTTTTGTATATAGAATAATCCTCCACGGTTCACTCTCACCATCTTTGTTACTGCTAGGTCTGATTAACGAATGCACAAAAAGTTATTATTTTTTAATGTTTAAACAATATTTTTTAGAATGGGAATGGAGCTATGTTTTTGGATGAGTATTGGAGGTAAGCGATCAAAATTGATATGTATGTTTTGATCATTTAAAAAAGAATTATTCTACTTTAAACTAGAATTTCGTTGTTGTCGCTTCTATCGTTAGTTTTAGTCTGAAATCACTTTAAATTTAACTCACTTTTATCCAAAATAAATTTTAATACATGAGTTTTGCTAGAAGACACCCATGAAGTTGTCTTTTAGCAATCCACACCTCAAGGTGTGATTATCAACTTTTTAATTATAACTTGCTAAAAAACACCTTCACAAAAATTAGTTGGTCGTTTAGCAAATACCTATAGAATAACTTGTTAAAAGACACCTTTAAAAATTGTGTCTTCTAGCAAAACCCTTAATATATAACTAAGACATATAAGAACTTGTAACGTACTTCATTTTGAGAATTTATTTCATTGAATTTGTTATTGAAGCAATTAGCTGAATATTTATGTTGTACTTGTGATGGTGGTAGTCTGATATTCACGTTTTGGATACCTGGCATATCTTATGCCATATCATTTTTTAATATAGTATTTTTCTTGGCTCTTCCAAAAATAAAAATGTAACTCAAGATTTGTAACAAGTTATTTAACCAAGTAACAGCTCATAGCAATTTGATTACTCCTTAGTTTATATTACAGACAGATAGATAGTTGCTTCTGGCTATAATTAACAATAGAACCAAAATAACTAAACAAAACAACCAACCACAATTTCATAATCCATGCTGTCTTTATTATTTATATTAAGTAACATCTAACAGTTCACGTATACGTAGTGTGTGTCCAAGACTGACAAATCTGCCAAACATTGCCTTGTCTGCTAGCTTATTATCCAATGTGAAATATGGAATCTCATTGTCTTTTGTCTCAACAAACATCACAAGTAACAAGAAATAGAGACACCTACCTCTCTTGTTGAACTTTGAAGTATTGTTTCTGAAGCTGCAATGAACTTGATCAGAGAAGATTGTGAAGATGGAAACAACCTTAAGAAACCGTTTCTTAACACTGGTAGCTGGTACAGAATGGGATCAAAACAATCCAATATCTTAAACTCTTCAACTCAATATGTCATGCGAGATTCTTCTGTTTCTGTCCTCCTTTGTGTCCTCATTGTTGCATTGGGTCCTCTTCAATTCGGTTTCACGGTGCTACTATTGCTTCATATCATAAACTAACTTTTCTTAAGCCTTTACTTTCTTCGGAATGAAATATAAATAAAAAGATCCAGAAAGTCAAATGTATTTGATCCAAATTCTATGTCAAATAAATTTAACTTTTTGAATTTTTTCAAGTATAATCTATTTCATTCAAGACGGAGTATTTGCCAACAATTTCACACTTTCTACTTTCTCTTTTCTTTAACCTGTTTTAATGTGTTTGCTTTTGTGTAGTGTGGCTATACTTCTCCGACGCAAGAACGTATAATCAGTGATCTAAACCTCTCACTTTCAGAGGTTTCCTTTAACTCTGTTCATAGTTGGTTCTTTTATCTGAAGGATGAACATAATTGATTTATATATATATATTTTTTATACTGTGTTGGAGTCAGTTTTCTCTATTTGGATCTTTATCCAATGTTGGAGCCATGGTGGGAGCCATTGCTAGTGGTCAAATGGCAGAATACATCGGACGCAAAGGGGTATTTTAGTAACTTTACCATAATCGTATATTGCCTCCTTACTTATTTTCAAAATATTAGATGTAAGATTGAATAACTAATGTTAGTACTGTGTTTTTTTCTTTTAAGTTGATGACATTTTTCCTATGTTAATAAAATGAAAATGCAGTCATTGATAATTGCTGCGATCCCGAATATAATAGGATGGTTGGCCATCTCTTTTGCCCAAGTAAGCTTCAACAAATTATTGACATTGGTTGTTGACTATTGTTTTTACTGTTATATAATATGTAATTTTCGTAAACTTATATGTAGGACTCGTCGTTTTTGTTTATGGGGAGGTTTTTGGAAGGTTTTGGCGTCGGGATAATCTCTTATGTGGTTGGTAATCTTCAACTTGATTGTGTTAGATAATATCTTATATCGAAGATATTTTAGTCTTAATTTTGTGTGATTCTGGTTACTCGGTTATGTTTTCTTTGCTTAGACTATGTTACTAGTTTATTGTTTTTTCTTCTGTTTAGGTGCCTGTTTATATAGCTGAAGTTTCACCTCAAAATATGAGAGGTACCCTTGGATCAGTGAACCAGGTTGGCACTTGCAGTTCAAAGTTATATTATGAATGCTAATCTCAATGCATATTAATATTTTTCCTAATTCTTTGTACTTTTGAAATGTTATTTTTCATGTCTATGATACTTTGGACTCAGCTATCTGTCACAATTGGAATATTGCTAGCTTATTTGTTGGGCCTTTTTGTCAATTGGAGAGTACTTGCAGTTATAGGTAACTAAATTCCTGGTGATTTACTTGGCTTGGTTATTAGAACATTTATTTTTATCAGTTGTAATCAAATAATAGCATAAACATTGGCTGTTCTATTTCAGGAATTTTGCCATGTACAATATTAATACCTGGATTATTTTTCATACCAGAATCACCAAGATGGTTGGTATGGTTCACTTGCATTTACTAAACAAATTTTCTACTTTTCATCTCTTTATGTTTTATATTTCTCTTCAAGAAAAGAAGAAATGTAACATCTACACATTAGACTGAAGGGGTGTCCAACACGCGTTAGTATTTGACACCAACACAACACTGACACATTTAGTTATTGCATTTTATCAAATTATCACCGGTGTAGACATGTCTTTGTTGGTGTTTCGTAGAAAAATAATGATAAAGGAGAACGTGATATTTTACTCTTCCTAGTTTACTTTCTTTATGCTTTTAATGTTTTTCATTCCTTCGTGGATTGGTGGGGATTTGGGAAATTAGGCCAAGATGAGAATGACAGAAGAGTTTGAAACTTCTTTACAAGTGCTAAGAGGATTTGATACCGATATATCAATCGAAGTACATGAAATTAAGGTATTTAGCTCATAGTTCTGAGTTAATGAAAACAGAAGATTCAACATATACACAAGGTGCAAGTTATAATCATTTTAATTTTTTTTGTAGAAATCTGTGGAATCAATGGGAAAAGGTGTTACAATCCAGTTTGCAGATCTTAAGATGAAAAAATATTGGTTTCCTTTAATGGTAAGCTAAATTTCCTTTTTGGTTCCAATTATGTACTCTTCTTCTCACTATTTTTCCTAAGGTTGCACTATTTAATTGTCAGAAAATTGGAAAAAACCACTACTTTTGGCTGAGATCCTGCAGGTAGGGATTGGATTACTTGTACTTCAGCAATTGAGTGGAACCAATGGAGTTTTGTTTTATTCAAGTACCATCTTTCTAAATGCAGGTTAGATCTTCCTGTCAGTTGTTAAGTGTAGAGTTATCAATGCATTAAATTTTATCTTTCTTAATAAATACTTTCTTTTCTTAACTTTATAATCAGTATCCCAAAGACAATTGTGAGCAAGACTTTCTTAAATAAATGAAAGACGAAATGTATCACACAGTTGTTTAAGTTGTTTAATTGTAAAAGATTAGTCCTTCAAGTTTTTTTATTTTTTATCACAAAGGTCCTTTAAATCTCATTATGTGTATACTGTTGCACTTTTCCACGCATTCTGTTGCAAAAATACACATATTTCATTAAGTTACCGACAAGGCAGGAATGGAGTAGTCCCAATATTTTATGAGTGTCAATACGCACATAGACACCCAACCACCCATTTAACACCCGACTTGGCCTCACATGGCTCCACATGGTATATCACTAGTAATAAGAGAGTGAGAGTTGACATCCAATCAAGCTCGGCTACATACTGGTGTCCGATGTATTGCATCATGAAGAGATAGAAGAAACTTAGTGATAGTTTCACAAATAACTTGTTCCACAAGTTATCTAGACAGTTAGTTATAACTAACTATCTTAGGTTTCCTATAGTATACAACCATTGTATCATAGCTATCCTACCCCTCTATGAACTGTATATAAGTTGTAATGCTCCATTTGATCAATTAATGAGAATCTATTTCATTCATTTCTTCTTTCATAATACGACAGGTGTACAAAATTTAAAGAGTGCCTACCTATCTTTTCTCATTTTATATTGCTGTTGCTTTGGTCTTGACTTCCGTTTTATAACAGGAGTATCATCAAGTAATGCTGCTACAGTTGGACTTGGGGTTATTCAGGTTGGATTTTGCATATCCTATTGTTTCTTCATGTAATAACAAAATAGTAAATTCAGTTATCATAATCAGCTTTTTCTTCCAGGTCATAGTCACTGGAATCACTACTTGGTTGGTGGACAAAAGTGGGAGAAGGCTACTTCTAATAGTTAAGCAAAATGCATAATCCAAAATCCATAGTGCATGAACATAGAAAAAGTTATAGTGAAAATCTATAATGTTTAATCACTTTTGCAGATATCCTCATCAATAATGACAGGAAGCCTTTTTCTTGTTTCAATAGCCTTCTATCTTGAGGTTAGTTAGGTAATTATTCAAAGTTGATTCAATATCAGAACCATTACTGTGTTAACTAGTTCATTATATTGATACTAGGGAATTACAGAGAAGGATTCTCCTCTATACAGCTTTTTGGGAATACTTTCTGTTGTTGGGCTTGTGGTATGTTATGTTGGACTAAGATTGTTGAACATTGTTTTTTTCAATGTGAATTCAAGAGTTTAAGTACTTATCAATTTTATCAAATGTTTCATTTTAGGCTATGGTGATTGGCTACTCTCTTGGACTTGGACCAATCCCTTGGCTTATAATGTCTGAGGTAAAATTTAGACTTTATTTTCAATTCACCTTATAAACATAAGAGATTATAAATCAAACATAAGGAATCAAACAATTATTGTTTTAGTGCTATACTAACAAGATACTCGTGTATTCGCACGGATCACTTATATTTTTTCACATTTTTGAACATAAATAACCTCTTAGTTCTTAATCTTGTTTTGTAGATACTTCCTGTGAATATAAAGGGTCTTGCTGGCAGCATAGCTACCTTGACAAATTGGCTAACTTCATGGATTATCACAATGACTGCAAACTTGCTTTTGACTTGGAGTAGTGGAGGTTTGTTTTTGTTTCAAGTACATTCATGAATCATGATTGCTCTTTATTATTTTTTCAGAATCATATACTAAAGTTTGGTTTTCAATAGGAACATTCTTAATCTACACTGTGGTAGCCGCGTTTACTGTTGTTTTCGCGGCAATTTGGGTCCCCGAGACAAAAGGAAGAACATTGGAAGAAATTCAGTTCTCCTTTAGATAGATATTGAAGGAAAGCACGTATGTTATAGCCTTTCTTGGTTTCACTCAAAATGTTGTTAAAATCACAAAATTGTATTTTCTTAAATAAAATGACAACTCTGAATTTATAAAGAAAATTAGTCATTTTTAAAATTGATTTGTTTAACATTACCTCCATCTTGGACAACCTTAGTCCAACATAACATGCCTTATTTAAATTTACTTATCACAACATTTATATTAGTGTTTGGATACGCTCACACATACACAATAATAACTTGTAATTTAGTGCTCAATTGCACTCTCTAAAATAACTTATTAAATAAATATTTACTTACCAAATACACCCTTAACATATTCATAGATGTGAATTAGATCATTTTCTTTTGTGAAGCATAACGGAAGAAAGAAACTTCTTTAGGCACCTATTGTAAATATAGGGTCGTTCCAAATGAGCCAAGTGACCAACATTCTTTATTACTTCAAATGTTGCATTATTCCCTAGCCTCCTGTCATATGTATCAATGATTATAATTATGTGATCAGGGTAAACTTTAAGCGTCTTGATAAACCTTAAGAGTTGTTTGGAATAATTATAAGAGTTATGCTAAAAAATGGATTATTAGTTGTAAATCCTAAGAGCACTTATTAAGGATTCAAAAGAAGAAATTATTCGTAAATGTTATGTAAAAAATGTTCCGAGCAACCTCTGGTATAAAACTTCTTACTCTTTCATGTTCCGAGCAACCTCTGGTTTAAAAATTTCATCTTTCTCACCCTATAAAAGATGTATTCGCTGCAGAGGGAAGTTGTCTAGTTATGATTAATTAATATAACAAAAAAAAAACATAGGTTTTCGAAGAATTGGAACAAACACACACATAGTACATATAAGAGTTTTAGTTCTCCACTAAAATAAGAGTGATAACATCCAAATGTGAAGATAATTACCTGCTGTAATTTTGGGATGTTGATGTCTCTATAGCTAATGACTGAGGCCTCTAATAGCTCACCTTGCTCCTTCCTATTCGAGAACATCAGCTACAGTTAGCAACGATGCTCACATTGCAACTAAGTTAGTGTTTTTTGAGATATTATAAGAGGATCCATAAATAGCACCCAGTGGTGGCGATGAATGTTCATAACTATTAGTGTTTTTATATACGAGATAGAGTGTTGATCCACGTTTTTGCCATATAAAATTCACTCTATCTTGTTCGTGTTCCCTGTCTTGGGGATGTTTTTTCCCATTTCCCCTCTCTGAGGGTCCACACAATCCTCTCGGATATTCATATAAGTAAAAAATTAATCAAAATTCTATTATTTTCAATCAAATAGGGAGTAAAAAAATATAAATATAACTTAACCATAAAATACATGAGGTATTAAGATATTATTGTGAATGTGGTTTGTGACAACAATAAACATCAAAAATAAATTTATTTAAATGTATTTTTTGTCTATGTAGGTATAAGACAAATAAACTACTCCGGGATGGAGTCCACGAGGAGAAGGGTTGTAGCCCTTGTCCCTAATGAAATTGGAGGCCTAACTCATCCTTAAAAATCGGTTCATAAGGTGAGGATTGCCTTGGGACATGGGTTACCATAATGAAAGTGGAGGCCTAACTCATCCTTAAAAACCGGTTTATAAGTTGAGGATTGTCTCCTCTATATAAACTTTTATCAAGAGTCTTATCTATCCGATGTGGAACATGAGTTTTTTTCAATAGTCCCCGAGCTATCCTGGAGGGGTTTCCTCCACCATCTCTGCAGTCAAAAATTCCTATCCATGAGGTTTTAAAAAGGGGCGATCTTTGCGCACATAAATCCCTGCTTACAAGTACAAATTAACACCCCTAATTTTTATGAAATATTATCTCTTTTTAATTACTTTTCCTTTTAATATTTAAAAGAATAAATTATTATTTTTAATTTGTTGAAGTCAGATTTTTTTCTAATTGACGTTAGCCATTTTATTTTTGTATATGAAAGAGCGGCAAAGCACGTCTGTTGCATATACAATTTTTTTCCCTCGATTGTCATTTTTTGACCCAAAAAAAAGTATATTGTCATTTTTTCCTGAATTTTAACAATATTTTTTAATTATTAAAAAATTATAAAAAATAAAACAAATAAATTTAATATTTAATATTTAGATAATTATAATTTAATAAATAAATTATTGTTGAAATGTAAAGATATAAATAAATTGGTCAGATTCATTGAGTAATCTTTTTTGAGGTGTTCAGTCAACGAAGTTTATTTGGTTAGTAGGGTCACAATTAAATATTTATATTAAAAAATTATAAAATAAACAATGTGTATGTATAAGATCCTTAAACACCTCAAATAGAAATCTAAATTGTAGATGCTCTAACTACATTTGGCAATTTGTATAACTTATGGCCGAAATGATTCTTACTTTCAACTTTTTGTGTAATTTAATTTAATTTTTAGAACTCACTTAAATTTTGAAAACATCCAAATTACAGTTTACACCGAACAATGCAATTCTTTTACAAAATAAAATTTAAATTTTGAAAACATCCATTCTATAACATACCATGAAGTTATGGGAAAGGGTGATTAAACAAAGACTAGGAAGAGAGACTCGAGCTACGGATAAGCAATTTGGTTGTATGCTTGGGAGGTCGACTATGGAAGCAATCTACTTACTCCGACGTGTGATGGAGCGATATCTAACGGGATAAAAAATACTTGCACTTAGTTTTCATTGATTTGGAGAAAGCGTATGATAAAGTGTCTAGAGAGATTTTGTGGAAAACCCTGGAGAATAAAGGGGTTAGGATTACTTATATTATAGCTATCAATGATATATATGAGAGAGCTTCTTCTAGTGTGAGGACGCAAGATGAGGCTACCGAATATTTTCCCATAACAATAGGATTACACCAAGGGTCATATACGAGATAGAGTGTTGATTTCAAATGTTGTTTACAACTTTCTAATTTGATTTCAAATGTTGTTTACAAGAAATTTTTTAGAAATTTATAATAAGTAATTATTTATACGTATGTTACATTTTGCTAATGTTTCTTTAGGGGATTCAACTAATATTTATTTTTTTCAATTGTTAGTTTATTGTTTTTAGTGTTGGTATGTTTTTGAAAAAATATTTATTTATTGTAACATATATTAGCACATAAGACTTATGTCTTGCATGGGTCGGCGGTCTAGTTATATCAACGATAAGGGTAACCGTCCTCTTTCAATTCATGCAAGCGGCAACCCTACTCGTGTCTTCATGTCTTTTGACAAAGATTTATATCTATTAACTACACAATATATTTGAGATACGTTAAACATTCATATATTGGTATTATCATAATAAATAGTAGACGACTGTATATATAACAATTAGAGTCAAGACACGTTTTAGTTATTGGAAAAATTGTAAGATTTAATTTAATTTATGAGAAAAATAAAAAATAAAGCACGTTTTAGCCCGTTCAAAACAAAAGTTAACAAATTATTAAGTTTGATTATTTCTTTCAAAAAGTAAGTTATTTTTTGTAGAACCAATCACTAAGTTATACCGTCCTTAACTTGAATCCACAAATAAATATTTTTTGAAGAGGAATCCACAAATAAATATTATCTATTTATAAAAAAAAAAAATCTAAATTAATAAAAATTAAATAAGACTTCTCTTAGTTATACTTTTTGTATACAAATTTTTTCTCTTGTTATAGAAATTTTTATTAATAAAATCATTTTATTAATAACACAAAATATAACAAATGATTTTATTTGTGAACAATCAAATACACAATAATATAAATAATGAATTGTTGAATATTTTTCTATTACCAACATATATATATATATATATATATATATATATATATATATATATATATATCGAAAAACTAAAATAGGTCGAGCAGAATGGTTGAATGATTGTTTAGTCACATACATAGCAAAACATATACTTGGTAGTGTTTAAAATAAAATATTACAAAATAATTTTAAAACATAATTACATCCTTAAAAAAACATTAAGTGCATGTGGAGAAATATAATCATAGATGTTTACACGTCTTTAATTGTTCTGATATAAAATAGTGTATAATTTTTACAATCTTTAATTTTTCACTAAGAGATAGCTATGAAATGTTTTTATATAACATTGTATAGGATATGATATCACACTCATTAATCAAAATTTCTAGATTTATCGCTAGTATTAGCTTTTGATAGAATAATAGGTTTGTGTCTAAGATAATATAAAAAATTTACGGACACCAAGTGTAAACGTTTTTATTAAAGGTGAGATAAAAAGGTGGATGTGATAAGTTAATAATGTGATATGAAGAAAGGTATAAACAAGGTGTTGAATGAGCATTTGAGAATATGAAAAGAAAAAAAACAAACCTTAAGAAAGTCATTAAGCACACGATCGGGAAACCAAATGTTTTTGTAGACACCAATAGAGAGAGTCTCCTCAATCCTTCAATAGAAGATGGCAATAACATTTATGAACAAGAAGAGAACCCAACATCTTTCAATGCACTACTAACCATAGATTCTGTCATAGCCAAAACTGAGCCAGTAACAACCACGACTTGAACCAACTCACTATACATCTCAGCCATTTTGAATGCCGCCATTTCACCATAACTGAATCCAACCACAACACATTTCTCCACATTGAGTTTCCTTAATCCTGCCACCAAACACTCGACTTGAAAAGCCAGCGATCGATCCAGCTTATCGGTGGTTGAGCCGCCAAAGAAAATTAGGTAAGGAACATAAACAACGTAATTTTTTGCTAATGTTGTGATTTGGAACTGCCAAGTGGCAAGTCCATCGCCGCAGAAGCCGTGAAGGAGAACCACTACTGGCTTGACGAGTTTTGAGATGGCCTCGGGTTTGTGCTTTGAAGTGGTTTCAGATGGAACCCAGAATCACATAATTGTACCTGGCTCTATCTCCACTGTGCAAAGCTTCACACCAGCCATCTTCATTGTCCAACTAACCAATGACCAAATAATGGTCACCGTGTTCAACATGTTTTTCTCTCATGTGATTGCACTCGCTTTCTCTTTGCAATGTTTTAAGCAATATGAACTCCATGCTAGTGATTTGTTTTAGTACTAGCATTTTCCATTTATGATAACTCGGTTTGCTAAAAGGAAGTCATGAATGCGAGCAAGACCCAATATGGACGAGACATGCATGTGTCATTATTGTTTTGCTCATCATTAAAACACACAATATACAAAACGAGAAAAGGGTGGAATTATAATTTGCTTCAACCATATATTTGATGAAATTCATTAATCATTTGAACGAATAAATACATTTAATTTTAAAAAAAAATGCCTATAGGAACTTATTAATCGAGAAATACTTGGTTGAGCATAACCTGAAATCAAAAGCATTTAGACACATAAACATTAATGATAAAATTTAAAAGAGAAATAATTTAGTCTCATTACTTTTTTTTAAGTTAAATTAACCCACTTAAATTGACACCGGAGAACATGATACCTAAATTTAGTCATATCACTTAATATCATTTTTCTTTTAATTTTATCAATCATATATGTCTGCCCAAATAAATTGTATTTAACTGTGCTTATGCAAAACTTACTCCTTAATAATCTTGCTTTTTAGATACTTCCGGTGAATATAAAGGACCTTGACAAATTGGCTAACTAATTCATGATTTTTTTTTTTTTAAATTCGCATGAGCTTGTATACTATATGGTATCAATATATATAAACTAAAGATTGGTTTTCAACAAGAACATTCGTAGAGAGAGGAAGTATTAAAAAGAGTGTATTTAAATTTATTATGTTAACAAGTAAGATAAGGGTGTTATTTAATGAATTCATTATAACAAGAAATTTTTGATAATATAAGTCAAATACATGTATAAGTAATAGTATAATACTATTTCCTTTTTAATTGTCACTTTGATATTTTACAAAAATCAATAGAAACAATAAATGCTTGTTGCTTTTGGAGAATAGTTTTGTTTCACATTACTTGTCATTTTCAAGTTTTAATTCAATATTAATTATTGAATTGTCAATAATACCCTTACCTATTTATTGTAGAAAGAGAAATGATAAATGGTTAAAAATAACACACAAAATTTCATCAAAAATAACAAAATTTATTTAATTTCTTGGTATGTGTAAACTCCTCAAAACCGACATGTATTGTGAAACGGAGGTAGTACTACTTTTGATACAATAATTTATATTTTTACTATAATAGTCTTATTCATTTAATATCTCATTTCATATATTTCTCTTTGCAATAAATAACTAATGGTAATATTGATAAAAAAAACAACATTTAATATGCATTAAACTTTGAAAGTGACAGTTAAATTTGAACAATTTTTTCTCCAAAGGACACTTAAAATGAACGGATATAGTAATTACATAACTTTTTACGCAAAAGTTTCCAATTTTAGTTGTTTAAACAATGTCCCTATAAAGCCCCGATACTTCAAAATGGACGACGTACCTTATCCTTTGTGTATCCTGCACCGATACTTGCCTGATACTTTCCGATACGTATCAAGAGAATATCCGAAGATTAAATTTTATTTTTTTAAAAAATAATTATCTGATATTTCCCGATACGTATCAAGAGAGTATCCGATAATTATCCTGCACGGATATTTCCCAATTAATATTAACTAAAATAACTTAACGTACTGATGTGTTCTTTTTTGGATATAGTGCTTCTTTTTTAGATCGATATAGTATAACACTAACAATGTTCCTTTTGGATATAGTATAGCACTGATGGTGCTCTTTTTGGGATACATTGTATATGTAATTGACTAATCATCACTCTATTTTATTTATATTTATGTTGATGTGCTACGAGCCTATGACTCGTTTCTTTTGTTTCTTAATATATTTACATATTAAAAAAAATGTTATAATTATATTTTATATTTAATTATATAATTTTATTAATGTATCCCAGCCGTATCATATCTTGATTTTTAAAAGTTTTTCGTATCGGCGTATCGATGCAGTATTGTATCTGTATCGTATCTCGTACCCGGGTTTCATAGCAATGTCCTATGCTAGCATTTCTCTTTATTTAATATACATTATCATTCTTACTTTAAAAGCTTATAAGGTCAAGCTTTAACTAAACCCTAATCTGGTTTTGGTTTTCCCTCATAAGCATTCATTAATAGTGTGTGAGGCAAGCCAATGACACATCATTTAATGTTTTTTTCAAATTCAAATTTCCCTCCCAAATGCCTTTTGGGTTTTACAAGTCTTAATTGAGTTGCCAACTACTTGACAGACTTCTCAAACTTACTTAACAAGCCTCACACCACATTAAATGCGTAATGGGTAATCTCTACATTTGTGCATTTGAAAGACTTCTCAAGCTTACATAACAAGCCTCACTCCATCCAAATAAATCATCTCCTTAAACAT
>Ga0228711_1004932_pt1 | contig 20371 bp, 21 predicted proteins | sample MedpolnodulmetaG_2_FD_177996 | JGI IMG/M metagenome (GOLD analysis project Ga0228711, IMG submission 177996) | Root nodule microbial communities from Medicago polymorpha collected in Santa Monica, California, United States - brown nodules | ecosystem: Host-associated > Plants > Roots > Nodule... | reverse complement strand
ACCAAAAATTTAAATTATGTATAATATATCTTGCATCTGATTAGTTAAGGAAGCTGAAGAGGAGGGCATGTTATATATGCATTCAAGAAAATGACATTCTTTCTTTTTAATTATTATTTTTAGATTGTAGGCTGAAAGTTCTAAAGAGACGGTTTATTTAAACGTGATCTTTTTTTGTTGGTGGTTAAAGTTTGAAATTTGAACCTTAAACCTTGCATATACTTAAATGTGTTCTTTTTTTTTGGTGATGGTCGGGGTTTGAACCCCTTACATATATTATGTATTGTCTTCTACAAATTGAATTAAGTTCACGATGACATTTAAACGTGATCTTTAAATACACTCCATCCGTTCCCATTTTAAGTATTGTTTTTCTTACCAAAACTGTTTCATTTTAATTGTTATTTTCAAAGTTCAAATTAATAAACCTAAAAAATACTAAATTGTTTTTTTCAGATGGAACCTAAAAAATAGCGTATATTAACAATTGTTTTGTCAAAATTATTTTTAAGCTTTGTCAGAAAAAAATATTCTTAAGTAGTTTTCTTCTTCTTAGTCTAAAGATAGAGAAATAAGTGTCATTGGATAATAATTAGACTATGATGTTAATTTTATCAAAAATAACAAATTTTATTGATTTTTTTAATATGTGCAAATAACCATTAAATGATAATTGGGTGATTTTAGTTAAGGGAAAATAAGTTGGAGGTCATGGATTTAAACTCAAACAAATAAGAAAATATTATTTAACAAATTAACTACTGACATTTGTCATTAATTATTAGAGAAAAACATTTGCGATTAATAAACCTTTAAATGATAATTATCAATAAAGTATGTAATCGTTTCTTATTTTACTTTAGCTAAATATGAGTAAATAATCTTGAAATGATAATTTAAAAAGAAACTGTAAGTAGCATTAATAAGTAGTAGCATTAATCTTAAAAATATTCTTATAATTATAATCTAAATATGTTAATTTTTTAAAATGACTTGTTTAAGAAGTTTATGATTAAGAGACACAAAAATTTGTAATTAATTCGTCTCTCGTTTAAAAACTTCAAAATTTAGTGGTGGAAGTTTTTATGATGTTATAAACATGCTAGTAAAATTAGGGAATGAAATTTGACCCGTGAATATATTGGTTGAAAAATCAAAATAAATCGAGGTGTTTTTTGAAATGCTATGAAACATTACAGATTCTTTCTATGTATTTTATAGATTTCTCAACGAACAATCAACTCAAAATTTGTTATCTAGGTCGAGATTTTAGTTGTTTTGTTTTTTTTAGTTTATGACACTTTAAAAATTCATAATTAATTCGTCCATTGCTAGAAAATTATAATTTTATTTTGAAAGTCAAATTTTAACGTCTTAAACATGCTTACAAAAATTCGTCAAAAATATGAGGTCAAAAATAGAAAGAATCTCAAATTACATAGGTAAAATATGTGTTTTTTTAAATAAAGAGTCTTTTTTTTTTAATTCACTTATATTACATGGTCAATTTTAAACAATTAACCCATAAAAGAAAAATGTTAAATTATGACATGGATCTTGTTATAAAAATAGTAGATGGAACATGAGGGGGAATACATTAATTTTGTTTTATCAAATGGGGTGCAGGTATATCTGCAACACCCTAAGTAGGTTAAAACTAAAGAGAAAGAGTACAAAAGACTAGGGGATGTAAAACCTTACTCGGTATAAATAAAAAGAAAAAACAACCCAAATGGGTAAAACAAAACAACCATATGAAGTACGCAGAAACCATAAATCGCAATTAAGAGCAACCGACCACACACTACTATCACAATACAACACACCTGCATACAAATGTGAAACAAAGCACCAGATCAAGATCTTGATTATGATGAGTGAATCCTACCGCCAACACAGTAACGAATCCATGCACCTACGTTCTACTGTCAAACAACATCAAACTCACGACCGATTCTAGCCTATTAGTCAAATACATTAGAGATGCGTCAAATTAAGAAATAGAACAATAAGAGACAGTGTGGCCACCAAAAAAGGAGCATCACCTATCTCCATTTATGGTGATCACGAACAAAAAAAAACTAACAGAAGAAGGCAAACAATTCGATCTTGACCCACGAACAACCATTCATATCCTCACGGGTTTTATAGACCAATGATATCGACACAGGTTAAACACCAAACCAACAGTGAACCTTCAGATCCGTCGAGGTGAAAAACAACATGACATTTAGAAGAGCCAAAATCACTAACAAGCAACGAACATCAACCCGTCGCCGCCAGAATCATGACCAGTAACGAACCAAAACTTATTTGTTGTGCCACCTTCAATACCCAAAACACAACCTCCGAGAAAAACTCGAAGACACATATGATGAAACCAATCCTAGAACCAACGTGAAACACATGTTGATCTAGGACCATACAACCCCAAAACACTGCGAAACATGAAATCAAACTAGGATACGAAGAGACCACCACGACGTTGCCTTATAAACAATTGAGGTTTGAAGGCGGTGCGACAGTGAACGAATGCATCACCACTGCTATCGCTATATCTTTACTGAAGGTTTGGAACGAGAATGCGTCATTTAACAAAACAATAAATAATTATTATGTGTTTTGGTACATAATCAATAAGAGAAATGATATTTGTTTAACGATTTTATGATAACTTTTGGGATAATTCTCTATCTCCCTCTCTCTTTCATATTCTCATTATGTTCTCTCTCCCTCTCCCCCTATCGTTTTTATCCCAAAAGAAAGAAGAAGAATGTTGTTCCAAAATTTGTCACAAAATGGTTGTACAAAAAACATTACTCAACCAATACTTTATGTTTAAAAGACATAAATGCTAAAAAAGTTTTTTCTATTAAATGACAAATCGTTATTATTATTTAGGTTGCAATTGTCTCAAGTTATCTCTATAGATTATTGGTAATAAATCATACAAATATGCATTCCTATGTTTGTTATAAGTTTGATAAATTTTATTTCTAAGTATAAAATTTTCTTGAGAATAGAAAAAAAATCTCAAAGAAAATGGTGGTAATATAGTTTCCATGAAAATGAGGATAAATTCACAAGTAACTATTAACCATATTATGTTAGGGCTATTAACCAAATTAAACATCTTTTTAATTTGGGGCTAGGGATCGAAATTCTTAATATCGCACTCTAACCATCAAACCAACCTTTTATCCTCTGCTAAAAAATGTTTAAATAATAATACAAATAATGTTTAAAGAATTTCAATGATTTGTTAAAGAGTGCGTAAAAAAATATTTGTTCTTTAGGATACATGTATGTGACCATAGCATACCATAACAACATATATATTTTGTACACAGGAAGAGAGCATACGTGAGGCCATTGAAGATGCTGGATTTGAGGCCAAATCCATGGAAGATGATAGTTCCAACAACACTTCGTTTCAAATATGTAGAATACACATAGGTGGCATGACTTGTACTTCTTGCTCCTCCAACGTGCAATCAGCTCTTCAATCCCTTCGTGGGGTGCAAATAGCACAAGTGGCCTTAGCAACTGAAGAAGCAGAAATTCGTTATGATCCGAAGATTATAAGCTACACTCAACTAATGGAAACTGTATCAAACACAGGTTTTAACCCTATATTAATAAGCAAAGGTGAACACATAAGCAAAATTGAACTTAAAATTGATGGCATAAAAAATGAACAATCAATGTATATCATTGAACAATCTCTTAGGACACTCCAAGGTGTTGAAACCATAGAAACCTATTTAGACATTAATAAAATTGTGTTAACTTATAAACCTTATATGACTGGTCCAAGAACCTTCATTGAACTCATTGAATCTTCAGGATCAGGGTGTTTTAGAGCCACAATATTTCCAAATGATGGTGGAAGAAAAGCACATAAACAAGAGGAAATTAATAGATACTTTAAATTATTAATTTGGAGTTTGGTTTTTACTATTCCTGTTTTTTTAACATCTATGGTTCTTATGTATATACCTGGAGTTAAAGATGTTTTAGAGGTTAAAATTGTCAATATGTTGAGTATTGGATTGCTCATAAGGTGGGAATTTTCGACACCGGTACAGTTTGTCATAGGAAGAAGATTTTATGTTGGAGCCTATAAAGCTTTGAGCAAAGGTTATGCAAACATGGATTTGTTGATAGCATTGGGAACAAATGCAGCTTATTTCTATTCAGTTTATGTTGTTGGAAGAGCTACATTTTCTTCCCATTTCGAAGGAAGTGATTTTTTCGAAACAAGTTCTATGCTTATTTCTTTTATTCTACTTGGCAAGTATTTGGAAGTGTTGGCTAAAGGGAAAACATCACAAGCTATTGCGAAACTCATGGATTTAACACCTGATACAGCAACCTTACTAACTCTTGATGATGATAAGGGAAATGTTATAGGTGAAAGAGAAATTGATAGCAGGTTGATACAGAAGAATGATGTGATCAAAGTTGTGCCGGGCGCGAAAGTAGCATCGGATGGTTTTGTTGTTTGGGGACAAAGTCATGTAAATGAGAGTATGATAACTGGTGAGGCAAAGCCTGTTGCTAAGATCAAGGGTGATATGGTGATTGGTGGTACTGTGAATGAAAATGGTGTTTTGCATGTTAAGGTAACAAGGGTTGGATCAGAAACTGCACTTTCACAGATTGTTAGACTTGTTGAGTCTGCTCAGATGGCTAAAGCTCCTGTCCAGAAATATGCTGACCAAATTTCTAAATATTTTGTTCCTATAGTAAGTCTAGATTACTAATGCTAACCAGATATTTTTATTTTCAAAAACAACACTATAGAGCTTCAATGAAATCACGGTGTCAACGTGATTTTGTCAAATTCACTTTGATTTCAAACATGTTTTAAGTGTTGAAACATTTAAGTCAACTAATAGAATTGTATTTTACATATACTTACTAGTGCCTGTTTTTGCAGGTGATTGTGTTATCTCTTTCAACATGGATATCATGGTTTGTAGCTGGAAAATTGCATTCATACCCAAAATCATGGATACCATCTTCTATGAATAGTTTTGAGCTTGCACTTCAGTTTGGAATTTCAGTCATGGTCATAGCTTGTCCTTGTGCTCTAGGCCTAGCCACTCCTACAGCGGTCATGGTTGGTACCGGAGTTGGTGCAACTCAAGGTGTGCTGATCAAAGGTGGCCAAGCATTAGAAAGTGCACACAAGGTGAGTGAATAGCATTGACAGTTGCATGTATCCATTGTTCTCTCAACTTGGCATTTCAACTGTAGGAAAGTCAATTGTTACTTGCAATTTTGCAGGTGAATTGCATTGTGTTTGATAAGACAGGAACTCTCACTATTGGGAAGCCGGTGGTTGTAACTACAAAACTCTTCAATAACATGTCAGTTCAAGATTTCTATGAACTTGTTGCTGCAGCAGAGGCAAGATTTCTTCTATTTTTCATATAATAAATCATCAATCTAGTCTCTAAACTATCACTCCCTCTACAATTTAGTCTCTAAGATGTATAAAATTAATAAGTAGTCCATAAAATCTATCATTTTAGTTTCTGCTATCAAGATGTTATGGACTAACACACACCTGATTTTCATATAGTTAGAGATTAAAATGACGGAATTATGTACTTCAGGCACTACTTACTATTTTTATATACCATATGGATTAAATTGGGAGTAAATAGTCATTTTAGTCCTCGGTTGTGTGGTCACTATAGTCAAGGTTTCAAAAAACGGTACGGTACCGAGAAAAAGGTCGTGACAAAAAGGTATAGGAAACAAAAATATCGTTGAATGTGTCTCTCATTAGTCTATTAGGTTTCCAAATGTGTTTTTTATTAGTTACTTGTGTTTTCAAACTTGTTTCATGTTTGTCGATTCGATCCATGAAATTAGTTACAAAAGACACACTCAAGAATATTTGTTTAATTAGTGACACCAGGGGCCAATATAAGTTATAACGATTTGCTATTGAATTAGAGACCCTGTGATATACAAAGTACTAAATCAATGGTGTATTCATATATTCAATAATGTTGATTGTTATATCTATATTATTAGGTGAATAGTGAACATCCAATAGCAAAGTCCATTGTTGATCATGCCAAAAATATCACACAAGATGAACAAAATAATTCATCATGGCCAGAAGCAAAAGAATTTGTGTCTATTGCAGGACATGGAGTGAAGGCAATTGTTCAAAACAAGGAAATAATGGTTGGAAATAAAAAACTGATGTTAGATCATAACATAGCTATTTCAGTGGAAGCTGAAGAAATATTAGCAGAAGCTGAAAACATGGCTCAAACAGGAATTTTAGTATCATTGGATGGAGAAATTGTTGGAGTTTTGGCTGTGTCTGATCCATTGAAACCTGATGCAAAAGAAGTTATTTCTATTCTTAAATCCATGAAAATAAAGAGCATAATGGTGACAGGTGATAATTGGGGAACTGCAAATTCTATAGCTAGACAAGCTGGTATTGAAACTGTCATGGCTGAGGCTCAACCTGAGACTAAAGCTACTAAAGTAAAGGAATTGCAGGTATACACAAAATTATGGTCTCCAATTTCCAAATTATTCCTTCACTCCTTTACGGACACTATGAAATGTTTTTTAAAAAGTTAACATATTAACATGATAAACGATGATATAATACTTCAATCACACTTAATTTATTTTAGAAAAACATGTTATATAGTCCGTAGTTTAAAAAAGAAAAGTGAACCCTCCCCTCCCTTCCCCTCCTAAACCCTCAATCCAAACACACCGTTAGGGTTTCCTCTCATGGTTTTCAGACTTTGTTCGGTGTAGGACATTTATTCATTTTTGGTTTAAAAATGAGTTTTGTCACCGCACTTATAGTGTATTGGTTTTAATCTCAGTAAGCTTTTTTGTTTAGATTTTGCAAATTTAATACCTATTGTTTATAGTCTTTAACGTCAGCTTATTGGGCCATGTGACGTGATTTATGGGTCACGTATGACGTCAAAGACTAAAAGCAACCATGTTTGAATTTGTAAAGATTGAATCTAAACAAAATAATTAGAGGGATTAACCAAGTGATTGAACTCAAGTAGTTAATGAACTCCCACTAAAACGGATCGTACAGAAGAATCCGAGTTCGACTCTTGATATGGCAATAATTTGTCGTCAGACTTTAAGGTTCCCTTCTCCTAAAAAACGGAGTGTTCACACAAAAGAAAAATATAAATATTTAAAGGGACTAAAACCAAAACACACAATAATTGCAAGAACTAAAAACATATTTAAACTTTCATTTTTTATTCAATTTTTAGATTTTATTTTTATTAAAATTGAACAAAATTTACTTAGAGACTACACTTAAAAAAATTAAATTTTGTAGGGACCAAAAATATATTAACCCTATATAATCTTTAGACAATCTTGTGATAGTTATTTGACATACTTGGTGGTAGAATTCTGGATACACTGTAGGAATGGTAGGAGATGGGATCAATGATTCACCTGCACTAGTAGCAGCTGATGTTGGAATGGCAATTGGTGCTGGCACAGACATTGCTATTGAAGCAGCTGACATTGTTCTTATGAAGAGTAACTTAGAGGATATAATAATTGCCATTGACCTTGCAAAGAAAACTTTCTCACGTATACGTCTAAATTATATTTGGGCTTTAGGTTATAATATTCTAGCCATTCCTATTGCTGCTGGCATACTTTTTCCTTCTACTAGATTTAGGTTACCACCTTGGATTGCTGGAGCTGCAATGGCTGCTTCTTCTATCAGTGTTGTTTGCTCTTCTCTCTTGTTGAAGAAATACAAGAAACCAACCAAGGTGAATAACTTGGAGATGAATGGTATTCAGATTGAATAATCAACTTGTTAATTGTAAATTTGTAACTATAATAACTAGTCTTGTTTGTTGGGAGCAACATTTTGTTATGTTACAATTGTAATTTGAAAGTAATTTAAAAAAATAATAATAATTAGCTTTAGTAAAACTAGATGTTTAATTACATCCGTCTTTTTAAGATATAACGTGAATTAATGTCCAGAATATATTAAGGAACAATTCTTTTTAATCTGGAAGAATGCTGAAATTATGATTATAGGCCTTTCATAATAAGGTGTTCAATACATGCTGGGACATCAATGAAAATATGAGAACTAGCTAGAGATGTGGCTATCATTGATGGAGTGTGAGCTATAGATCATTTGTTTTGTCTCTTAATAAACTCGGCACGAGTTTTTCAAATGGGAAAAGAAAAAACGTCCACACTCGCTGTTAATGTCTCCGAGTTCTTTGACGTCAATCTTATCACTATTAAAAAGATCAACATATTTTTTAGTGTAGTGTAAGTCCACTTGTCCTAGATGCAAGTCATGAACCCAAGTGAGCGAATGAAGATGGCCCAAGGCTTCCCCTACTTGGTGAAATCCGAACTGTTTTGGCGATTTTGATGTGAACGAAATGGTCCACCAGAGTTGCATTTGTAGCGCCCCATTGCTGGTTTCATCCAATTTGTATCAGTCATGTCTGGTGTAACAGCTCCGCCCAAGTATGCAGTGTATCCTCTCCCTGCTCCAATTTTCAATCAACTATTTGACTCTGTCCATAATTTGCAAACTTGCTTCTGAGACATTATTCCTCAGCTTATTAAACCTTTGCTTCCAAATGCTGCATACTAAACCAGCCCAATACACGGTCATGTGATTATCTAAATGTTGCAGCATATAAAAATCCTCAAATATTAGCCGTCCAAACTCCGCCTCAATATTTCACACGGTTTTAGGACGGATTTGTTTTCTGAACGAAATTCGTGCGAAATTTGTTGGATAAAAATCTTGTTTGAACATGTTATAAAAATTGCACACGATTTAGGACGGATTTGGGATGAAAATTTCCTTTAAAACTATCCCAATTCAGTCTAAAAAATTCATACGAAAACTTATCCGTCCAAAAACATTGTTTTTTAGTAGTGTCGTTTTAGCCTTGTTAGCTTGATCTCATCTTATTTCACTAGCTTATTGGACTTGGTGATTGTGTATGTACATTCGGCTAATGATGCCAATGTCTAATCTTCCTTAAGACTGCATCTCTTTCTTGGACCATAACACCGTCCTCTCACATTAAATTTTTGCAATAAACAAAATCGTTATTAATTTTGTTAGATCTACAGCAACTTAACCTAATAATTTCCCTCTAAAATGCTACATTACGTTAGCAGCAATTTAACCTAACAAATTTCATCTAACATGCAGCGCACCAATTTAACCTAACAAATTCTCTCTAAAATGCAGCAATCCCTAATATTTCTCCTCACTAATGAGTTTTTCATTCCTATCATGTTGTGTTGTGTCATCTTTTGTATATATCTATTGTTTCTGTAGACTTTTTTTTTTTTACAAGTTGTTGTACACTTATTTAGTACCTTTACAAACAAAATACCCTAATTTCCATGGAAACTCTGCTACCCTAATTTCCATGTAACACACGTGCAAAATTTTCATATTTCTTTTACCAAATTTTCTTTTATAATATTTTCTGATTTTATCCATTTTATGAAGTGTTTTATGTTGTCTACTATGGATTATCACCTGTTCTTTTTTTCACAGTTATCAATTATATATTACATTTTATTATTCGTATCCCTTAACAATAAACTCGTGCGACGCACGGGTCAACAATCTAGTAGTCTTTAAGGTTGGATTTCTTAAGTCATGCCACTACTAGTAGATTGTGATGATTTTTTAAAAAAAGGTGAAAAACTATATTCTAATATGAATGTAAAAAGTAACATAGAAACTGAAAAGAAAATGCACATAATTTGTTCTACAAGTTAAAAGAAGATGGCATTTTTTTATACAAGAGAGGCATGAACAAACTTACTACCAACTCTAAAACAAAACCAACAAACTTTTCTTTTAACAAAAGCAAAGTTAACTATTATCCTTAATCAACCAATGTTCAATACAAGAAGGATAAGAATGAAAAATATGGTGACTAGCCCAAGAACAAAACCAACAAACTTAAAACTATAAACAAACTTGAAAAATATCAAGGGAAAAGAATACAGAGTTTTGCTAACGAGTGTTTTAAGAGCATTTGTTAAAGATTCAAAAATGAAAAATAATTGATAAATTTTAAGTAAAAAAAGTTACCTTTTAAAGTTTCAATGTATTAAAGCACTATTTTCAAGACTTCCTAACAATAACTAATACTACTACTTCCGTCTCTATATATAAGACTTTTTTGCTAAAATCACGGGAATTAAGAAAGTGAATATTTGTATAAAATTTGTTTGTAATCACTATTGTTTTTACAATTTTATCCTTAAGAGAGAGAGAGAGAGAGAGTCAGTTTATGTTTTTCATATGTTATTTATTGCTGATTGAAGAAAAAGATGTATAATAAATAGGGGCATGTATGTAAAGAAATAATTAATGTAGTTGGAACTAGCAAAAGAGCCTTATAAAAAGGGACAATTTTTCTCTCAAAAGGGTCTTATAATTAGGGAGAGAGGTAGTGTAATGTAAATACATGGTTCTTTTTTATTTGTGGTGTCCGGAGATCGAACCCGAGACCTTGCATATATTATGCATTGTCTTTACGAACTGAGTTAAGTTCACAGAGACAAATACATGTTCTTTGATGTATTTAATAGATGGCTAATAATATAATAATAAATATAATAAGTTGTTTCATTTCATTAATCATGCACTAAGCATAATTAACTATGATTTTTAAAGTCATCAACCATAATTTTTAAATGTTCAAATATATATCATCCATAAACAATCCACATTATATTCAAATATATATGATTTTCAGGACTTAAAATATAGGTAATATTATTTTTTGTAAAAAATATTGAGAAATAAGAGAATTATATATGCTTATTTCTTGTTACCTTGGGGTTTGGAACGCTCTGATAATTAACGATATTTTCTACCCTTTAAAACTATGCAAATCTTACGGTTACCTTTACCTTGATCTGCTCAGATGGACAAACTATATTGGGGTCGAAACAAGAAAGGTGTTTTCTCAGTCATAAGTGCTTACTGTTGGAATATTTAGTTATAATTTATTTAATTATAATATTCCAATAATTATTATATGGGCATATATATCTATTTTATTTTAGCTATTTATCTTTATAAGGGCCTTAATTGATTAATGATCATATAATGAAAAAGGCTTATTAGGTTTCTATTAAAATAATAATTAATTATTTAAGTGATATGGGCTTGGATCGGGTGGATGTCTGGATGGTCCATTAACAAAATAATGGGAAATCATAATGGCCATCCAATATAAAGAGGCTATGGTCCCCAATATACCATACACAGCAAAACCGCTCTTCTCCCCATCTGAAGCGCATTAGGGCATCAAGGTACTGGTTGAGGAAGAACCAAACCAACCGCCACTGACTTTACCTTTGTTTCAGATCACTGCTGCCGGAAAACTCTTTCGTCATGGATCCAGGTATTCCTATGACCTTGAACTTTAAATTTCAGTAAATCAAACATGTTGTATATGATCGTAAACTTGTTCAATAATTACTTCCGTTGATGATTGATAAATTAAATTATATAAATTTGAACTGTTTATGAAATTTGGTAACACTTACCACTCTATCAGGTATTGGAAGAAATCTGATGCCTCCCAAAATTGTTGCATGATGACAAATCCAAAGTTTGGTCTAAAATTTGGAACATAAGAACCTTAGCCAAACATATCAATCTGGCTTAAAAACTGGTACAAAATAAATGTTGATACTACTGACCCGAATAATATTTTTTCTGAAATTGGTGCCATTGTTAGAGATTTTAAGGGAATTGTCTTGATTGCCGCAAGTGGAATATTTGAACATTACCTGACTAAGATGTGGCTGAGGCTCATGGCTTTCGACTAGCATTTCAGTTTGCTCTTGACTTGAGATTTCGTAATATTGCTTATTACTCTTATATTGGCTTCTTTATAGACGATTATCGTAATATTAGATCTTCATTTTTTAATTGTTTAGTTGAGCATGTGAAACGAACATCTAATGTTTCTACTCACCATCTATTTAAATTTGTTTTATCTTTTGTAGACACAATTTGGATTGAAGATTGTCCTTATTGTATTGTTTCTTATGTAATAATTGATAATATAGTTGCTTAATGAAATATCTTTCACGTTTTTTTTTTTTTGAAATAGCAAATATCATTCACGACAGAAATGCAAGAAGCATTAAACCACATATTGAGAACCAAAGATATAAATAAGCCCCACATATAGACGGAAAACCAAGGAGTAAGCAACACACCAATATAGTGAAGCAAAACTATACATGATCAACAACACACGCATAGTTGTTCTTCAACACCAGAGTTGCAAAACATAAAAATCGGGCCCCTGCCAAACCAGTCCCAGCAGAAAAACACCAACCCAAACTGAAAGGCAAAAACTGCACTACAACGGCCAAAAAACAAACAACAACAGCTGTTCACACCAACAGTTCAGACCAAAACTAGAAGCCACGACAGGCGCACCACATGACAGCTACAGAGACCTGCCACTGCCAAAAAACCTCCAGCCGCCACGCCATTAACTAGAGACTGTAACCCTTCCAAGACAAAAAATGGGATCCCGACACCACTCATAATAAAGACACACCGGAATATTCATTCTTTCCAACACCCAACGCCATGCTAAAACCTACACCGCCTCCACAACCTCGTCCACCTCTTGAGTGCTCCCTTTAAAGATTTTATCGTTCCTCACTCTCCACAAAATCCAAATCGTCGTGAGCCAAATCAACCACAAGCCTCTTGACCGATTTTTATTACCACCCCTCATCCTCCAACACTCCTAATGAACAAGAGATTATGTGGGTTTAGAAAATGGCAATTCAACCAAGTCATCAACCGTGACCACACTAGGCTCGCAAAATTGCAATGCAAAAAAAGATGGTTAGTAGTTTCGACCGCCTCATTACACAACACACAATTGATCGACACTTCCAGATGAAGAACATTTCGCACGACAAGGTTTGCCTTAGTTGGGACACGGTTAAGCAATGCTTTCCACGCGAACGCCACTACTTTTGACGGTGCCAGGCACTTCCATAAATTCACAAACACCCTTTTTTCATCCACTCCCCAAACATCCTCCGAGTCAATCGCACTCATCAACCTATCATATGCCGACTTAATCGAGAAAACCACTTTGTGTTCTAGCTTCCACCTCCACACATCCTCATTGAGAGACCACGTCATACCTTCTAAGTCCTCCCGGAGACTCAAAATTAAATCTTCCTCCCAAACAAAAGGTCGTCGTCTCCAAGTTAAAACCCAATCCCTCCCATCCTCCCCAACAACTCCCACCTCCCCCACCAACGCCTCTCTTTGATTTGAAATCATATAAAGTCTAGGATACTTTAGCCTAAAACACTAATCCCCTTTCCACTTATCATTCCAAAAACTCGTTAACATACCATTTCCCCCCTTACGAGCTACCTCCGCATTAAACCAACCAACCTCACCAAAATCCCCTAAATTCACAAAATCCTTCCACCAAGTTGATACAAATCTTGGCCAAGAAGAAATGTCCCCCTCCGACATTCTCCCCCACACAAGGGCCATACTTCTCATCTACCACCTCCTTCCACAAAGTATTCTCACCGTCTAGCAACCTCCACCTCCACTTAGCTAAAAGGCTCATATTCATCACTCGAATATCCTTCACACCCAACCCACCCTTACTCTTCTGTTGACACACCGCCTCCCACTTCACCCAACTAATCTTCTTCCCTCCCCCCACACCTCCCCAAAGAGATTCTCTTTGAATTCTAACAATCCTCTTTCACGACTTTACCGACAACTTTAGGAAAAACAAGTAAAAGATGGGAATCGAATTGAGGACCGGATTCAAGAGCATTATTCTACCTCCAAAGCTAATATACTTATGTCCCCACATATTTAACTTGCTATTCAAAACATCCACCAATGGTTCCCAGGTAGACAAACTCCATCCATTTTCTCCCATCGGCAAACCCAAATACTTGAACGGAAGACCCCCTTACTACAATTCAAGAAATCACACGCCATCTCCATAAACTTCTCCCTAACATTCACCCCAATCAAGGAACTCTTTAGAAAATTAATCTTCAATCCCGAAACCATCTCAAAACCACGGAGGATTGAATTCATAACCTAAAGATTCTCGACCAAATTTCTCCCTTTAAGGAAAGCCGATTGTGATGGCGATATGGTGGAATTCATAACACCTGCCAATCTTTTAGCAAGCACCTTGGCCAATAATTTATAGAGGCTTCCTAACAAGGAGATAGGCCTAAAGTCCTTCAACTCACAAGGGGAGGACACTTTAGGAATTAAAGTCACAAAATACGCCAACATACTCTTCAGAAACCTCTCATTAGCATGGAATTGATCAAACATTATTCTCACCTCATTCTTGATCAAATACCAAAAGTCCTTAACAAAGGCAAAATTGAAATCATACAGACCCGGACTTTTGGTACCATCACTATCTCTAACTACCGCTTAATCTCCACCAAAGTAAACGGAGCAACTAAACGCTCCTTCTCTACCTCTGAAATCCGATCAAAAACAACACCATCCAACTTCAGTCTCTCCCAACTACTATCCGCCACATGATTAGTAAAATAATTCACCACATTCCTTCATATGTCATAAGGCGACACCACCCACCCATCTCCCTCCTTTAATGCCTTTATCAAATTTCTACTCTTTCTCGACATAAGACAATTATGAAAATACTTTGAGTTAGCATCCCCCTCCTTAAGTCATCTCGAACGGGACCTTTCAACAATCGAAGAGTCCTTTGCTTTTAGAAGTCTCCAAAGTTCTTCAAATTTTGCCTTGCGCACCCTTACTTCCCCCTCCTCCAACGTACCCTCCTCCCCTTTCTCATCTAACCCTTTAATCTCCCCCACTAACTTCTCTACCCTCTCTTCCATTCCCCTATACTCCTCTCTATTCCAAGCTTTGAGTTTCAATTTAAGGCCCTTCAACTTTTCTTTTAACACAAAACTCATCCAACCACTCACTTCTTGATTCCTCCAAGCCTCCTCCACCACACTCTTGAACTTAGAATTCTCAAGCCAAAAATTGTTGAAGCGAAACGGTTTTAGACTCCAATCTCACCCTCCATTTTTCAACAACAACGGACAATGATCACACACACACACACACATAAGGTTCCATTCTTTCGAAACAAGTACCCTATCAATCCGGCTCATGGATCTCCTATTTGGATGATACCAAGTGAAACGACGACCTAAAAGATTTAAATTCTCCAACTCCATCTCACCTATAAAATTATTAAAAAGGTACATCTCCAAAAGTTGCCCAGATGATACTTCTTCATTAACCCCTCTCCTCTCATCACGCCTACACACCACATTAAAGTCACCAAGTACACACCACGCCCCCCACCTCTATTCCTCCGCTCTTCTACCAACTCCTCCCACATCCTCCTTTTCACCACCAAGTCACATTTAGAAAAAATATTAACCACAATGCATCTTTTTTTCTCCACACCCCATTCCAAGCACACTCCCACGTATCCTTCTCCTTGAAAAGAGAACAAAAAATTAGAACTTGATTTCCTCCAAAGAGAGAGGATACCACCACTATTCCCTTCCGAAGAGATATCTTGTAATTTTGTTTCTTGCACCGCCAAAAAATCCACCTTATTGATCCTCACCAAATCCCGGATTTTTTTCTTCTTCACCCTTTCGCCTAACCCCCTCACATTAAAGGTCGTCACTATCATTAGGCACACCTTTCTTCCTCCCTACTAACTTTATATTTCACCGCTACCAATTCAAATGCAACAAGTTTCTCAATAATAGGAACCTCCTTCATAGTATAGGAAACCCCGAAACCTTTTTGGATTTTAAGCACCTTCTTTGCCGCTAGTTTTTTTAGGCCTAATGACACCTCGTCATTACGTAATTTTATATGTATTTTTATCACATTTTGAAGTTCACAGGGCAACTTAAGCAGCAAGAAAAGCAGAAAAACTGAAGAAAGTACAAAGAAGGAAAATGTTTCACGATTTGAAGAAAACGTGACACGATTTAGCAAGTCAAAAACATGCTCTCGGCATTGAGCAAAACGTGTCACGATGGCAAAAACGTGACACGATTTGCTGAAACCCCAATTCAGCTCTTTGTTATTTAAAGGAAAACGTGTCACGATTTACTTGAAACGTGACACGATTTTGGGCGAATTTATGTGCCTATTTAAGCTGAAGTCTATTCTGAAGACAGGGGTTACGAATTGAGAAGAGCAAAGTGCGATTTTGAGACCTAAAAACGGCTAGAAGGGCGATTTCTTCAACCTTCTATCAGTTCATGTATGTTTTGATTCCATTATTGATTATGCTATTTGTAAACTCGATTATGAGTAGCTAAATCTCTTAGAGATTACGTCTGAGATGATTCTTTGTAACCCTAATTGATACATGTTGTTGTGAAACTCTATTTATTGTGAATGACAATCTAGTTTTTATTCAATTCAATTGTTCTTAATGCTTTTTATATCCTTATCAAATATAAACATGATTTAGTGAGAATGAATGACTACTAACCATAGTTTTCTACTTAGACCTAATTGAATTCTTCTAATAAACATGGTTAGTCTAGGAATGGATAATCGTTTATTAGTGATAATAGGTTAACGTTCCTAAAACCTTCAAAGAATATTAGACCACTTAAGGAATTAGGGGCTGCAATCGGAGAAGAGGGTCCTAAGTCAAGGGATTGATTAGGGCTAATTTGTTAATCATTGTGGAACTAGAAAATCATTCATAAGAATAGGTGCAGTATACCAATTAGGGGAACATAAATGATTTGAAGGACCTAATCTCATCTCTCTCTTATTCTTTACAACCAATCTTTATTTTCTGTCTTTACTATTATGCAATCAAACCAATCAACTGCCTAGTGGCAAAACAAAATGACTTTTATACATCCTAAATAATAACGCTTTTGAATTATTGAAGTTAACACAGTCCTTGTGGGAACAATCTTATTTTACTACTTCGATAGTAATTGGTGCACTTGCCTAAATTATCTATCAAGGCCTTTCCCCCCGTCAACAAACTGACTACCTTGGAAACCACCACCATACTCCAGCTGATCACAAGAATAACAACTCATCTCTCTACAATCATCCTCAAAATTATTGTCCTCCTGACCTCCCTCTTGAAGAGAGAGAGCCCTTCTCTTCAAAGTACTCTGATCACTCATCCTCTTCTCCCTCTTCCCCGCTTTTGGACTACCAAGAACCTTACCCTCCATAGCTGCCACCATTTGTTTCTTTTCTAGAGAGCCCATATTTTTCTTCTTCCTACTTCTTTGTCTCACCTTCAAGAGCCTTTGTACATCAGCTTCAGAATCCGCAACTGAGTCACTATACTTCGACAAATCAGATTCTTTTGGAAAAAATATAATGTGTTGGTTCTTCTTAACACTACCGGGAGCACCTCCATCAAACTGCCCAGAATTCCTATTCAAACACCCTGGGCTCCTTTTTCCCGTCGTAGAAATAATATTAGAAAAATCGGTCGTTTTAGTTACCTCAACAAATGATTGGGTCGCTGCCAACCCATCACCTATCAGCCCACCTTGATCCAACTTGGTCCTCAAAACCGGAAACCCGCCTCCAAGAACTGACCCAGGAGCCTCCTCATATTGGACCCCACCATTTACACTCCCAACACTACATGCCCGCGCGCGTGAAGCATGCTCCCCCTCAACCTGTAAATTCTCCGCACGGGTCCCAGCCAACTCTCCTTCCTACCTTATACAACTGTCAACTTCCTTCTCTCTCCCATCAACATCCTTTGACCCCCCTGCCACATGTCCTCCATCTACTTGTTCATTCAAAAACAAATCAACTTTTTGGGGAACTAGGCACTTAGGACCCCTAGAAACCTCCTCCTGCACCCTTGTTTGTTTCTCTGTCCCATGTCTAGAGTCCAACCTAGGAAGTCCACACTCAATCCCAAGATGGCCAGAATTATGTGAGCTAAAACTGGTCACGTCATCATCACTAAAAAACTCCTTTTGATCACCCAACACCTCAGCTTCCCTGGACCCCACAGACATGACATCATCAACTGGCCACCCTCTCTCCTTCGTAAGACATCTCCAACTGCCACCCTCCTCTACCATCCACAAGGTATACTCCGCCCCAACCACCCTAATCTTCACCCTCACATCAATAAAGGACTTCCTCTCTGTAGAAACATGGATACGTGCAACATCAAACTTATTCCTTGCTATTGTGTCTTCATCAAAATCTTCAAAGACACCCACCAAAGCTCTAAGCTTCTTAAACAATGGCTCATCCTACACATGGAGGGGGATTCCATGCACCTTCAGCCAAACCGATCTGCTTGTAGACACCATTTGAGGAGACCACCTCCTAACTCTCTTAAACATAACATTCCACCACTCTTCATGACTCTTCATTACCTCCTCCAAACCACCATCTTCCCGCATCTGCAGAAGCAACAACCTATCCCCCATCCCTGTAACCTTCACATTAGATATTCCTTCCATCACCAACCCTTGTTAGACCACCTTTTACCTCAAGATCTTGGTTCAGCTCCGCCACATAGCCTTCCTTCAAAAGCTCCAACATCTCCTCACATGGATGGAATTCGAAGCAAAGGAACTCAACCGCACCTCTATCCTCCTCATTCATCAGAACCCCTCCGAAAGTTCTACCATTAACTGAGGACGGCCTTCCACCACCTGCAACCTTGGTAACCGACTTCACAACTTCCTTTTTCTTCTCCACCACCGTCTTCTCTGCCCTACCAAAGAAAGCTCTATTAACCTTCAACCGAGACTTCCACAGCCACACCTCCTCCAAACTCGCCGTTAGTGCCTCCTCATCCCTAACTTCCCTAAACTTCACAAACCCAAATCGCTTGCCAAACTTATCCAACTTATTTGGGATGAAAACTTCCTCCACCTTGCCATACGACACAAATAGCTTCCGTAGATCCAGTTTAGACGCGTGATCTGGGAAATTAGTGAACAAGAAGGGAATCATTGAGTTGTCAAGATGCTGGAAACCTCCACGCCCTACCACCACCGTCGGAGAAGCATTGACCGCCTCTTTACCCATAACAGTGTCCCTCACATTTGTCCCAATGGACCCATTCCCCCCACAACTTCTCTCTCTAGTTTCTCACTCATAGTTGGTTTTTTATCTTTCACGTTAATAAAAAAAATAAAAAATAATCACTTCACAACCGTCTTGAGAGAATTTAAACATTATATTTTAAAGTTACAAGACTAAGATTTTTAATGTTAAGTCAGGTAATATAGATGATATTCGTTAACTACAACTTGTGCTCAAATATATCTAAAAAAAGGTGGTCAATAATGTTGAAAATTAACCATGGTTAATGAGTTGAAGGATGGTTATCAACTAAGCATAACTAACCACACATTTAACTTGTATTAACAATCTATAATCTAATTTTGATGTTGATAACGCGTATTCCACATCAATGGTTTCCAAAGATCACTTCTTTTTCTAAGAAGAAGAACAATAAGGAATACGCGGTTAACTTTGGCTAACACCGCTGATATATAGCACCTTGATGTAATTATGTGCCAACACGACATTGAAATGAAGAATCAAAGGAAGTAACATAGAGAGGAAATTACAAGGAAACTTCGTGATAAACTATCTATATAAACCATCGTTGATTTCCTCTTTCTTCAACAAAAGATTTCAATTTCATTTTAATCAACAATAACAATGATAGGCATTAGGCAAGACAGAAGTACGTACAACACCTGGTTGTCGTTTCAAAGGTATAATACGCTAAACTTTCAATTTTAAATCCTCGTTGTTTTCTCTTCCTTTTATAACTTGATCTTTGTTTGATTTAAATGTAAAATGGAAAGAAGAAAAAAAAAACAGGTTAGGTTGGTTCATGCAAAGTGCTCATGCAACACATGATTCAGTATCTTCTTTTTTTTTTGGGTACAAAGATTCAGTATCTTTTTATATGAACTTGAGAGTCTAAAATCAAAATCATTGACTAAACTATCTATTTATGACTATCCTTAATGTGTTGATTGGTTAGTGATGGAGATTGGACAACAACCACTTCTATAGAGTATAGACAAGTCAAAGATGGTGGCTATCAGTGTCCCTAAGCATGTTTAGTGTGTCCAAGTCACATATCTATGTTTTTTTTTTATCCTATTTTTAAAACTTCACTAATCTTCACTTCGAAATGAAATATAAACTGTTAAGAGTTCCACATTAGATAGATGATGGCCCGACAATGTGTTTATAAGTGGGGTAATTCTCACCTTTTTTTTTTTTTTT